>Ga0247813_10000613_pt1 | contig 31617 bp, 21 predicted proteins | sample UWRJL169409C1_FD_180719 | JGI IMG/M metagenome (GOLD analysis project Ga0247813, IMG submission 180719) | Plant litter microbial communities from Arlington Agricultural Research Station in Wisconsin, United States - UWRJ-L169-409C-1 | ecosystem: Environmental > Terrestrial > Plant litter >... | reverse complement strand
CGGATACATTGTTAAGTATTCGGAAGGGATCAATATCACCGGCGATAACCCGATGACGTTGAAGTTCCAGATTTCAGCCCGTAAATTGAAGCTTGGTAATGCTGAGCACACTAACGACTGGCCGAAAGCATAGTTTAACCCGCTTAAACTATCTTTTATTAAACAAATCTTTAAAATTTAAAAAAACTTTATCATGGCATTTAAAACCAGATTAAACCTTGGATCCAAGGAATTCGACGTGCTGCAGTGCAGCTTTTCATTAAACAGAGATGTAGACGCTAAAGGCCGTCCGTCTTCAGGTGTGTATGGTGGTACGATACACCTTGAGGTAGAATCTACTGAAGATACTTCAGTAATCGAATCAATGGTTAACAATCAGTACAAGCCGCTTTCGGGCACAATTGTATTCAAAAAAGGAGAAGAAGATGCAAAGATGAAAGAACTGTCTTTTGAAGATGGTTATATCATCCAGTACAATGAAGGCATTGCCGTAAATGACAATACCCCAATGACTTTAAGCTTTGTAATTTCAGCCCGCAAATTGAAGGTTGGAAATGCAGAACATACCAACGACTGGCCAAAAGCTTAATCGTTATAGAACATCTACCTTGATGCCATCTGATAAATTATCAGGTGGCATTTTTTATTGTACACTATTTGTACATTTTGTAGCACATCTCAACAGTTTTCAAATTTAGCTGCTGCTGCAACTTCGCTGAATTACTTTGCTAAACAGATTGAGCAATTGGCAGGGTTGTTGTTTAACCTTATATAGTTAATAAAATATCTCACCCAAAAACTAAAGTTATGGCTTTCAAAGCAAGATTAGACTTTTCGGGCAAGGAGTACGATGTACTTCATTGTTCTTATTCCCTAAACCGTGATGTAGATGCGAAAGGAAGACCTTCTTCCGGAGTATATGGTGGTACGATTGATATTGAAATCGAATCAACCGAAGATACTTCTATCATCGAAGCTATGGTAAACAACCAGTACAAACCTTTATCCGGTACCTTGCTGATTAAAAAATCAGATGAAGATGCTAAAATGAAAGAAGTTCATTTTGAAGATGGCTACATTGTTAAGTATAGCGAAGGAATAAATATCACCGGCGATAACCCGATGACATTAAAATTCCAGATCTCGTCCCGTAAATTGAAGCTTGGTAATGCCGAGCATACTAACGACTGGCCGAAAGCTTAGTTTTTCGCGTATATAGGTTACGTGTTAAGCTTGAACTAACAAACATTTTTAAAACATTAAAAGAAATATTATGGCTTTCAAAACCAGATTGAATCTTGGATCTAAAGAATTCGACGTGCTGCAGTGCAGCTTTTCATTAAACAGAGATGTAGACGCTAAAGGTCGTCCTTCTTCAGGAGTTTATGGTGGTACAATTCATATCGAAATTGAATCAACAGAAGATACTTCGGTAATTGAATCAATGGTAAATAATCAATATAAACCATTATCAGGAACTATCGTTTTCAAAAAAGGCGAAGAAGATGCAAAAATGAAAGAACTGTCTTTTGAAGATGGTTATATCATCCAGTACAATGAAGGATTAGCGGTGAATGACAATACACCAATGACATTGAGTTTTGTATTATCTGCCCGTAAATTAAAACTGGGTAATGCAGAACATACGAACGACTGGCCTAAGGCATAAACGATCGTTTTTAATATAAAAAAAGGTGGACCGAAATTTTTCGATCCACCTTTTTTGTTTGTGGTTGCGCTTGCCATATTCTCCGCCAGCATAAAATAGCTAAAAATTAAAACATGCGCCTCCTTAAGCTGTTGACTATTCATACCGTTTTATTTATAAAAAAAATACCTGATGAAACTATATGAGCTTACAGTTGATCAATTAATAGCAATAAACTCACGATAGCTTCAAAACTTTTTAAAAACAATATACTTATGAAAAAGAACAATATTTTCTTAATGATGGTTTTAGTATTTGGCCTGCAGGCTTGTCAGAATCAGGATCGTAAACGTGATGATGCGGGTACAACTAGTGCCGACTCCACCTTAGACACTACGCAACGGGCGCAGATGGCGACTGCTGATGTAGATCTTGATGGTGATGCAAAGGCTTTTATTTTACCTGCAATTGCAGGGGGAATGCTGGAAATAGAAGCAGGAAACCTGATGGTTCAAAAATCGGCCAATGCAGAAGTGAAAGCTTTTGCTGCGATGATGGTAAAAGACCATACCAAAGCTAACCAGGATCTGGAGAAGATTGCGAAGGGCAAAGGTCTGGCTGTACCTGCTACCTTGCCTGAAGAACAGTTTAAAAATTTGAATACACTGAGAGAATTATCAGGCAGAGATCTGGATGTTCGTTATATCACGATGATGATTAGCGCACATGATCAAACACAGACACTTTTTTCTAAAGCTTCTATGAATGAAAACGGCGATCTGAAACAGTATGCATTGAATACGCTCCCGGTGATCCAGACACATTATAAGCAGGCCGTTAAATTAGGACAGAAACTGAATATCAGCAATGTGAATAATGGTGACAATTTATCCAACGTAGATCCGGATGAAAAGAGTTTGAAACACTAATCATTTCGTATATTGTAATCAATAACAGCATTTAATGTAAAATTGATCACATGTCACAAGATCTGGAAGTTTGGCAAAGAGGTCCTATCCCTCACATTACACCTCTATTACAACCTGTTGCACATGCACTATTGCAGGCAAGAGAAGAAGTAGAGTTGTATTTGCATGGTTTTCCGGCTGATATGTTATGGCTGCGTCCCGCAGGAATGGCATCAGCCGGATTTCATCTGCAACACCTGAGCGGGGTTCTGGATAGGGTGTTTACCTATGCAAGAGCAGAAGGCTTAACTCCGGAACAATTCGCACAATTAGCAGAAGAGGGGAAAGATGCGACCCCTGCTTACAAGGTGAACGACCTGCTTGAGCGTTTTTCTCTGCAGGTTGATCAGGCTTTAAAACAATTGAAAAATACAGATCCGGATATTCTGGCTGAGTACAGAGGAGTAGGCAGGGCAGGTTTACCCTCTACCGTTATCGGTCTTCTGGTGCATGGCGCCGAACATACCATGCGGCATGTAGGGCAATTGATGGTTACCGTTGCCATTCTCAAAAACGGGGGCATCTGACCTTATTTTTATCTCTTTAAATAGAGACAAAATGTAGAAATATTGATACGAAATGGTGCCGGAACTCAGTTTGTAAATTACAATATTTGACTATTGCTTAATGGTATTCATAAAAATCGTTTTAGCAGTAAACCAAATATTTATCCTATGAAAAAACTTGCCAACCGCTATAAGGAGCATGAATGCTGCGAATTGCAGATTAAAGCTTTATATGTAAATAACAACCGTTATTTATGGTTATCTCTATCCTCTGGTCATTATGAAATTGTATAATTAAATTCATATTTATCAATAGGTTCCTTTATTTCATATTTGCTCTTATCTCAAATCAGCCAATCTCTTATGCTGAATTTCACGCTCAGATCCCCAGTAACCTTTAAATAACAATCAAAGAAAATATTCAGGTAAATGATGATGGATCAGATTTCCCGGACATTTCATCTGCTCAATTTTAATTGCCAATTATAAACTAATTAATACATATGAATGGAAATTTTTACTCTCTAATAAACATTTAAAACTCACTCCTTAAGATTTTCATCAGAATCATTTCTGAAGATATTTTGCTTGGTCAGCTATTTCCCGAAACAGGAATACGACCATTATGGAATTGTTTTGTCTGTTTTTTCGGTGTAGAATTCTCCAGCTTATAACTGAAGAATATGCGTATTTTATTACTAACAGGTTTCTTTTTATCGGCGCTAAGCGGTAATAGCTTTGCGAACGACAGGTTAATTGCAGCTGGCTCTGCCTTGAGGCTGACTGCGATTATTCAGCAGGATACCACTAAAAAAGACACCGTAAAGGCTGTTGTTACAGCCCAGAATAAGAAAGACAAGTTATTCAGAAGGTTGCGACCTGCTTCTATTGGAAAGAAACCTGAAGAACTGGCATTATATCCGGCGGCGACATTACAACAGAGCTTAAAAGGGCAGGCCCCGGGTTTATATGTGCAGGAATCCAGCGGTGAACCGGGTACACTGCAACCGCTGTTTATCAGAGGATTGGCTACACCGATCCTCTCTAAAAGAGATTTGTATCAAAACCAGCCACTGGTGGTTCTGGATGGTATTCCGCTAATTACAGATGAACATCCTTTTGCATTTGACCTGCAGCAGTATGACTATAACCGCATCGGTACGGCTACTAACTTGCTTGCAGGCATAGACATCAATAATATTGAACATATAGAAGTACTGAAAGACCTGGCAGGTACAGCGGCTTACGGGCCGCGAGGAGCCAACGGAGTGATCGTATTAACTTCTAAACAGGCAGGTAAAAAAAGAAGAATAAGTTTTAACTCTTATATAGGGATGGCACAAAAACCATCTATTACCACCATAAATGGAGAATATGAAAATAATTTCCGTAAGCAATTTTATGACAGGTACACCCCTAATGGGAGTTACAGCGGGGACGATGTGTATCCACTGTATTTAAGTGACTCACTGAATACTTCTTATTATGGAGCATCTGACTGGACGGATAGCTATTACCGGAACGCAATGGTTTATGGTATTCAGGCAGATATCTCTGGTGGATCTGACCGTGCCAGTTTCCGTTTTTCTGCTGGCAATGTAAAAAGCAGCGGTGTGGCAGATGGTACGGGGCTGGATAAATACAATGCTTTTTTTAATGTGAATATCAAGCCCTTGACTTGGTTGCATTTCTCTGCCATGGTGAATGGAACGCGCCTGAATCGTGTGCGTAATAAAAACATGCGCGATCGTTTTGCGCAGATGGCATATATTCCTGATCTGGCATCTCCGCTGGCACCAAATAATGAGTCATACCGGCTTTACCTGGACCAGTTTAAGAATGGTTTTGATGATAATTTCAATAACCTGGTACAAGGAAGTGGTCAGCTTACGCTTGATCTCGGAGAATTTAAAGCGACTACGCGATTCTCGATGGATTATAATGAGGGCTTCAGGGACCTGTTTTATCCGCGTACTTTAATGGAAGGGAATAGTTATGCTTCCAACTATTACGGTTTCAATCAACGTATCATCCTGGATAATTTTCTCACCTATCAGCATACATTTAAAGAAAAACACCTGATGAGTATAGAAGCTGGTCAGTCTGTTCAGAAAGATACATACAAATACAATTATGCCTATGCTTACAAGGGGGTAAATGATTTTATTAAACTGAACCTTCTGGAGTCGGACCCTGATAATGGTAATTATCTGAATCCCATCGCCTTCCCTAAGCCACTGGTTTATAAATTTCTGGACCGTACGAGACAAAATCTGGTCTCTTATTATGCAAAGGGAGGATATAGTTTTAATGATAAATATACTGCATCGCTGATTATTCGCGCAGATGCTTCTTCCAATGCACAGCCGACCAGCAGATGGCTGGTAACGCCGGTTTTATCGACAGCTTGGAACATTAAAAATGACCTGCTGAGCGCAAATAAGTTATTTTCCGAACTGAGCCTGAGAGTAAGTGCAGGCAGATTAGGTAAGCTTAATTCTTTTGATAACTATGCACAGGGACCTCAATATACTGCTGATGCGGGTTTTACGGGCAACCTGACTGCTCCTGGATATAATGCCTTTGCAGTACTTACGCGTCCCTATACTTTCGGCTGGGTAGGTTATGGAATTCCATGGGCTTATACAGATCAGCTGAACGCGGGTATAGACTTCAGCTTTTTGAAAAGCCGGATCAGAGGAAGTATAGACGTGTACACCAAAAATGATAAGAACCAGTTATTAGGTATTCCTGCATACGCAGAATATGGCTATAGTCAGGCTTATGAACCCGGAATGAATGTGAATAACAAGGGGATGGACTTTCTGGTGAGTGCAGACATTATTCAGGGTAACAAAAAGGTTTTTAGCTGGACCAGTTCCCTGAATTTTAACCTGAATAAAAACAAACTGGTTGCCTTGCCTGGTCAGCGTGATGAGATCATGATTGGCAATCGCCTGCTAAAAGTAGGAGAGTCAATTGATCAGTATTGGTTACTCACCAATGATGGTATTTACACGGCTGATAAAGATGTTCCGGTGGTTGATGGTAAAACGATGACTTATAATGGCATTACCCTACATGGTGGCGATCCTAAATGGAAGGATCTGAATAATGATAACCGGATTGACAATAAGGATAAGACCTTAATGGGCCACAGTCTGCCTAAAGTTGCCGGAAGTTTCCAGAATAAATTCACCTATAAAAAATGGGACCTGGGTGTCGAGATGTACTTCAATTTAGGTCGCCAGATCATTAACCAGGACATGGCAAACCGATTCAATTTCATTAACCGGGAGGGAACGATTGCGATGACTTCTGTGAAAGAGATCACCTATTGGGAGAAAAGAGGGGATTACGGTAAATACCCACTTTATAATCCCTGGAGTACTGTTATCCCTTATCGCTCCGATCAGGATCTTTTTCTGGAAAATGCCTCATTCATTAAGTTGAGGACAGTATCTGTGGGCTATGACCTCAGTGACTTCATGAAAAAGAAAGGAATGGATAAACTCTACATCTATGGAACAGTAAATAACCTGCTGACAGTTACACCCTATTCAGGTCGTGATCCTGAACTGGCAGATTATATCGGTTCTGATAATGGTTATGGCATGCCCATTCCAAAAATATATACCATCGGTGTCCGCATGGACCTTTAGTGATTTAGAAGATTAAGCTATGAAGATAATGACAGGAAATAGAATTGCATACATTTTAATGCTCATGACCTTATTAACCACCGGATGTAAAAAGATCCTTGATATTGATTCGACCAGAACAGTGGGGGAGAAGAATATGTGGAATAAGCTGGAGGACACCAGGGCAGCACTGGTTGGGACATATGCGCTGACCAGGGCGGCGCTGGTAGATAACAATGCCCACTGGATTTATGGTGATGTACGTTCAGGAGAATTTGCCAGCCCGACCAGACAGGATCTGAAAGCTGTCATTAATAATGACCTCGGTGCTTCCTATCCTTTAATGGATGCTTTAACCAATTGGAGGCGCTGGTATGCAGTGATCAATTCTGCTAACATCTTTTTGGAGCGGGCAGGGGAGGTAAGAGTGGCGGATCCAAGGTATACCGAAAATAACATGACCGTAGATGTGGCTCAAATGCGGTTTCTCCGCGCGTTTGCTTATTTCTATATGGCCCGGATCTGGGGGGATGTGCCTTTAATTATCACCTCACATGACGGCACTTTTGAAAATAAACCCAGAGACAGCAAAGACAGGGTTCTGGCCTGGGCAGAGCAGGAAATGCTGAAAGCTGCGGCAGACCTGCCTTATAAATACAGCGCTAATGATATTCAGCAGCCGGGTAACTATTATAACGAGGATGAAAACAGGTGGAATGGAGTTCTGGTACGTAAACTTACTGCATACGCAGTCCTCGCTCACGTTGCAGCATGGCAGGGCAATTATCCTGATGTAGCGAGTTATACCAAGTTTGTAATGGATAATTATAATAAAGGAGCAAATAGCTATATCAGTACCGAAACCCTATGTGCACCGAATGGCTTTTTCTATGAAAAAAAATACAACCATCTGTTTGGTTTCAACTTCGATTATGGTCACCAGGATGGCACCTTTACCGGACATCTGGAAGAACTTACCCTGGCAGAGCCTGTGGTCAGCAAAGGTTTGCCAGATATCTTCATGACTAAAGATTCTATCTTATCGATCTTTAATGAAGACAAAGATGAACGTTTCTATCTGGATACACTCGGGCGGCCCGGACCGGAAAGGTACTTCGCTAATTTCAATGGCAAGTATCCCATTTTCAGCAAGGTAAAAGTAATTATGGCCGCAACAACGGATCCCAGCTTCCGTATGTTTTCAAGTGCCGTTGTATTCACGCGTCTGGAAGATATCACGCTGCTCCGTGCTGAGGCGCTGGCAGTGCTTGGTGAGCGGGAAGGGGCAATCCTTAGCCTCAATACAATCCGGGAACTCCGGAAACTGAAAGCCTATAATGAGCTGGTAAATGGTGATCTGCTTAATGCCATTTTCCATGAGCGGCAACGCGAATTAATGGGGGAAGGGCACCGTTGGTATGATCTGATTAGATACAACCGCCTGAGGCCTAATAATCAGAAATTCAAAGAGCTGATCAGCAAAAATGGTATTTACTGGCCAATTTCTCCAACCATACTGAGTCAGAATCCACTCCTTCAACAAAATCCTTACTGGAACTAAAAGACATTCATTATGAAAAATTTCAAGGTATATTTTATATTATCCGTCCTTTTTATTTTCAGTTTATCCTGTACAAAAGATGGAGGATATCATGACCCGCAGCAGGAAGATAAAGAATTTAAGGGAACCACTTATGAGTATCTGAAAAGCAAACCGGGAATCTATGATTCACTCCTGGTAGCAATTGACAGAATAGGTGCAAAAAAATTGTTGACTGATAGTAGCGTAACACTCTTTGCTGTAACGAATTCAGGCTTTCAGATTGCGCTGACTAACCTGAATAATTTATACGCTTTATCAGAAAAGCCGGCGCAGTCGCTTGCCACTGTAAAATATGCACAGCTGGATACGATGATTAGTCAGTATGTGATTAAAGGGAAATATACGGCCGACAGCCTTCGTCAGCAGGACGGACTATTGCTTGGCACTGCCCGGTATGGTTATCCTATGCATGCCCGGATTTTAAAGGCTACATCTTCAGGATATATTAAAGGAGGTCCGGAATATATCACCCTTAGCGATACAAGGAGAAGCCAGTTTAACCGCGATTGGGTTTCCTCTAATACGGGATCAATCAATATCAGAACGAGTAATGGAGTGGTGCATGTAATGGCTTCAGATCATGTATTTGGCTTCGATAATTTCATCACCCGTTTAACCTTCAATCCTCCTCCGCCAAACTTATTCAGTACAATAGGTGGCAAGCAGACAGTGTCCAGAGAGAGTGGAGGCGGTGCTAATGGGGTAGAGGGCTCAAACAATGTCATTGATGGTGATTCTAAAACGAAATTCCTGGTCGGCTGGAACCCGCCTAATGTGGAACTGATTTTCGAACTCGCATCTCCTGCAATAGCAGGTGCTTATACGATTACTTCTGCTAATGATGAGTCACCACGTGATCCGTCAGACTGGAATCTCCAGGGCTCTGTGGATGGGGAAATCTGGGTATATCTTGATAATAAGTCCAACCAGGTATTTGAAGAGCGTCAGCAGCAAAAAGTGTTCAGGTTTACCAATCGCACGGCATATAAATTTTATAAGCTTCAGTTTACGCGAAACAATGGAAGTGATGTAATGCAGTTTGCAGACTGGACAGTCAATTTAGCCAAATAGAAATATTATAAAAAAAGAATATGAACCCTAACGTGATATTTAAAAGGAAATTGAAGCTCCCTGTTCAATGCATTATTCTTGCATTGCTGGTCTTTCCTGCCTGTAAAAAACTGTATAATCTGCCGGATGCCAAGGAGTACCTGAGCAAGAATATCAATTACGATAATAAAATTATTGAGCCGGTCCTGGGCAGATATAATATCCATGGTGGCTTTAAAGCTGATAATTCCAGCTTCCCGCTCAGTTTTGAAATTGTTAATCCACGATATGGCGATGGGAGAGCGGTTACAGATCTGTTTCAGAAAAAGCAGACCTATGTATGGATTGGCAAGTATGACGGGCTGGAAAAAAGCCTGGAGGAGATAGAAGCCAAAAGAAAATTAGAAGAGCATTCACTGTTTGAAGTGCGCTCTTCCGGCGAATTTGTGTTGTGGGCCAGTTCAAGTAATGACCTGATTCAACCCAGACCAGAAGACAGTACTAACCTTGCGCAGGATACCAGATTCTTTGATTTGAAAGTTTCCAATTCAGGCGGAACGATAGTGCTGAAAGATTTCCAGCTCCGCCCATGGAGGGAAAGAAGTTATTCGCCAGACAATGATATAAATCCTTATACGGGAAAGGTAAGGAGAGATCCGCTGGCCCCTACTGATCCTGCCAAAAGAGATTATATCCGCCCGCGACTGGATAATGTGATTGGAGAAAGGACGCTGAAAAGCCTGCTCAGTAATGACAACATCAAAGACGTGGTGGTATATATCCGTCGCTTCGAAGGGGGGAACGGACATAGCCTGCGCTTTAAGTTTTTAAATACTGATAGTGTGGCAATGAATCCGGCAGTTTTTAACGAAACAAAATGGGATCAGTTGGTCCATGGTTTTAACCGGAAAACGACCAGTGAATATGTACAATACGATGTGGCCTATCCCATTCCGCTGACCAGTATCCAAACCCGATTTACTGATGGTGGCAATGCCAGAGTAGAATTCAGATACTCGAGGAGAGGATTTGGAGGAGCGCTGACTACCGGTATGATCGGTCTTGATTTTAAAATCTTTTCAGTAGGGGACTGGGAGATTGTATTCCATTTTAAAAACGACAATCCAAAGTTTGAAGATGAATAACCGCTACAAATTTTTATCGATAAGGCATCTCATGATCATCATCTTCATGGTATGTAGCATGCAGGTCATCACAGCTACTGCACAAAATAAAATCCGCATCAATGGAAAGGTCACTGATCAAACTGGTCAGGGAATTCCGGGTGCCACTATCTTTTCCGGTTCGCCGCTGAAGAGTCTGACGGCTACAAACAGTAATGGAGACTTTGCTGTACTGGTGGAACCGGGAACTGAACTTGTGATCCGCTCTATTGGATTTTTAGAACAGCGGGTAACCATAAAAGCAGGTCAGACTACTGTTGCTGTCCGTTTAAAAGACAATACCAAGGAAATGGATGAGGTGGTGGTGCGGGGTTATGTTGCACGTTCCAAACAACTCAGCACAGGTTCTTCCGTAACGATCAGCGGAGATGCCTTGCAGGACAATCCTGTTTCGAATATTGAACAATTGCTGCAGGGTAAGGTGCCGGGCTTAAACATCCAGGTGAATACCGGAGCTCCGGGATTCAGAGGTTCTACCACGATCAGGGGAATCTCTTCGCTGGCCGTAACAGGGGGCGGAAGTGAATCATTTCTGCAGCCTACTTCACCTTTGTATGTGATTGATGGTGTACCACTCGATGCTGATCAGGCGTCTCAGTTTGGCTTGCAGCAGCAGGGCCCGGGCGTGAGTCCTATTTCAATGATACCGCAGGAAGATATTGCGAGTATTGAAATTTTGAAAGATGCTCAGGCAACTTCAATGTATGGCTCCCGCGCTGCTTACGGGGTAATTATTATCACCACTAAAAGAGGCAATTCGCTCATACCAAGAATCCGGTATACGACGAATAGTTTCATGCAGCGGCCGCCAAAATTAAGAGAAACACTTGGAGGAAATTTAGAACGTCAGCTTAAAATTCGTCAGGCCATAGAAAATGCGATGAGTCAGGGAGACATTGATCTGGTGAATGCCACTCCATTTTTGGCCGACAGTTTAAATGCTTATTATAATAATTCCACCAATTGGCAGGATGTATTTTATGCCACAACTTTCAATCAGACACATAACCTTTCCATAGACGGTGGTGATCAGAAATTCAGCTATAAAACGAACCTTAATTACTATTCAGAGAACGGGGTCATCAAAAATACCGGCTTTGATCGCTACAGTCTGAACATGCGGATGGATTATAAACCCAATGAGCGGTTCACCTTTGTAGGTTCGGTATTTGGTGGTGTTGGCAAGACCAATAAGGGCGAAGGAATGGGACTGCTGCAATCCGGCGTAGCGAAGAACGGTATGGCTTCTTCCCTGCTCCCCGGACCATCCTTTTTTCAGTCGACCGCCGGTGTAGTTGCCGCCCTCCAAACCAGGAATGATAACAATGCAAGGAACCTGAGAACGAATATTGAAGCCAGTTATATGATTATTCCCGGATTACTGGCTTCCACAAACGTTAGTTATAATTTTGATTCCAATACGGAGGATACCTTTACACCCGCCGCGGCTAACGGTCAGTTTGCCAAAGTGTATGCCTTTAATGGTCGTTCTGACCGTTTGTACAACAGGAGTGCGGTGAATTACTCCAAAACTTTTGGCGAAAAGCATAACCTTTTTGTAAATGCTTTTAATGAAATATATGTAGAAAGCAGGCAGAACTCTATCACCAGGCAAGAGCGAACGCCAAATGACCAGTTTCAGGGACCTGTAGGTTATGACGGCTATTTTTCCCGTGGCGGAGGTGTGCTGACCGATTACCGCGATTTCAGATCGGCCTCTTTTGCGGGCTCTGCATCGTACGACTACATGAAAAAATATGTTTTAGATCTTTCATACCGTCTTGATGGAACTTCAGGAAGTGGTATTGAGAATCCATACTCAAAAAATCCGGCTATAGGTCTGCGCTGGAACTTTCAGAAAGAGGGATTTCTTTCCAAACTCAGCTGGCTCGATATGGGCGCACTGCGCTTAAGCTGGGGGATGAATATCAGTCCGAATTCCTCGCTAGTAGATATTTATGGAAGATATAACATCAATGGCAGTTATAACGGTCTGCAGGGTATAGGTATTGATTACCGTCAGATTCCTAATCCGAACTTGAAACCGACAACAACAATGCAGTATAATCTAGGCTTTGATGTTACCCTTTTTAAAAATACCATCGAGCTGACTTATGATACTTATTACAAGAGTGTTGAAAATATGATTATCAATAGAGACCTGTCTAATGTTGCGGGTTTTGAGATCGTGAAAAGTAATGATGCCAGCATTGTCAATTATGGTCATGAGTTATCACTTACTGTGCGACCTTTACAAAAGGCGCCTTTCACACTTTCCTTTTCTTTAAACGGTGCGATCAATAATGATGTGCTCACTAAATTGCCAGATGAATATAACGGTCAGCTGATCCGTTTTGATCCGCGTCAGGATTATTTACAGCATATTATCTATCGTGTAGGAACAAATACCCTTTCCAATTATCTGAAGATCAATCAGGGGGTATATGCCACGAATGGTAACGTGCCAGTAGATCCTGTAACCGGATTACCTTATCAGACCGGCGGTAAATTTTTTGAAGGTGGTGATCCTATTTTCCGGGATATGAACGGTGATTATATTCTGGATGAAAGAGACTATATGATCTCCGGGAATTCGCAGCCTGTTTTTACAGGAGGATTGTCGACAAATATAGGTTACAAACAGTTCAGGCTAGACATCTATGCCTCATTTACGGCAAAAAGAACGATTTTAAACAATGCCCTGGCCGATAGGTTGCTTTTACTAAAAGATCCGTTTGGAGATCGTGCTGTGGTGCCGGTAGCTAACCTCGATATGTGGACCAAGCCGGGTGATATCGCTAAATATCCTTATGCGTACGACTACAGACGTTTCGAAGCTATCCAGCCATTCAGACTAGACCAGTCCTTATGGGAAGAGGATGGTTCTTACCTTAAAATCAATACCGTAACGCTTTCGTACATGTTCGATAAAAAGATCGCCAGAAAGGTGGGTCTGCAGAGTCTCAGAATTTATGTGTCAGCAGAAAATCTGAATACTTTCACCTCTTACACGGGGCCGAATCCTGAAAACGTAACCAATATGGGACGCGATGCTTCAGGCGGATATCCTGTTCCCCGGAAATACAATGTTGGAATAAACGTAGAATTTTAAACAGAGAATTTATGCAACCGAAAAATAAAATCAGCCTCTTTCTACTTACCCTCAGTCTGTTGTGCTGTTTGGGATGTAAAAAGTTTTTAAATGTATTGCCTAAAGATCAGCTGACGGGTAATAATTATTTCAAATCAAAAGACGATGTAGAGTCCAATATCACTAGTTTATACAGCAGGTTCTTTGAAAAAATCAATCAGACCCAGGTTATGGGAGCTATTGGTGAATACCGTTCAGGAGAAGTGATGGTGACACCAACACACTTCGGCTACAACGATGGGAGAATAGTAGATGCACTAGGCAGAAATGACCTGAACCTTGCCATGACTGGTCCCGGGGTAAACCGTTTCCATCTCAGGGATATTACCAACTGGACTACCTATTACCAGGTAATCCAGGGTGCCAATATACTGATCAGCAAATTAGAAGAAGGAGTGCCAGGCGTATCCACTGTAGAAAAGGAGGCTTATATAGGAGAGGCGACTTTTATACGCTGCTTTACCTATTTCTGGATGGTAAGAATCTATGGTAACGTAACCTATTATACGAATCCATATCAAGCAGATCCGTTGCCACGGGAAGATATGGTTTCGGTGTTAAATAAGTGCATTGCAGATATGAAGAGCAAGATGAACAGTATGCCATGGACGAACAGTGATCCGTCAAAACGCGGCTCTAGGGCCAGTAAGGGTGCTGCCGTTGCATTGATCATGCATATGAACATGTGGAATGCAGGCTTTGACGTGGCAAAGCGCAATTCCTATTATGAAGAAACCGCTGCGCTGGGGGGAGAACTGGTAAATAGCAATAGTTATAGCCTCCTGCTGCTCAGTGATTGGGAGCAGGTAGTGAAAGGGCGCTCTGCAGAAAGCATTTTCGAATTTTACAGGAGCATCAACTATGGCGATCAGGTAAATATTGATGCACCAATTTCTGCATTGTTCCTGCGCTGGCCATACAAAAACCCAAGGTTTGATAATCAGGTAAGTCTGTTCTATTACACGTCTGAATATATGTTAAAGATTTTTCCTGATGGTGTAGAAGACGGACGTAAAAATCCGCTTGAAAATGATGGCTGGTTTGGAGATCAGTACGGGGGTGGTGTTTATTCCGGCTCTGAAAAGTTTGTGATGACGAAGTTCGCGCATAACATTCCGGCATCAGAAAATACAAATGTCAATCCGGATAATACTTTTATGATCTTCCGTTATGCAGATATATTGCTGCTTCGTGCTGAAGCGCTCGCTGCCCTGGGCAATGATGTGGAAGCAATAAAAATGCTGGCCAAGGTAAGAGTCCGCGCCAATGCCTCTCCCTACGATGGCAGCGGCGGGCAGGAACTTAAAGATTTCATCTTTCTGGAGCGGTCCAGGGAACTGATCGGGGAAGGACAGCATTATTTCGACCTGATCCGCACTGGCAGAATCATGAGCGGGCAATGGGCAAGACACCCGCTGAACCGGGATCAGTTTAACCGGGGGGCGTGGACCTGGCCAATAGATCATGCCGCAACCAATAACAATCCTTTTATGACGCTGAATGAATACTGGGAAAGTTCTGGTATTTAAGCAGATGCAGATTTAAAAAAAGACAAAATGAAACAGTTAAACAATCCTATACTTTGCCGCTTTTTTCAGCTTTTGCTGATCATATGCTGCTTCACAGCTTGTAAACGTGATGAGTATTATCAGGACGGCGGACTTGCGCAGGGTAAGTTTGAAGGAACCATAGTGGAATACCTGAGCTCAAAGCCAAAAGAGTTCGATACACTCGTTCAGATTATTAAACTTGCCGGCCTGGAACCCATCTTAAGCAATGACGAGGTAACATTTTTTGCACCGGGTGACGTAAATATCAAAGCCCTGATTGGTCGCCTTGACCAGGGAGGTGTGAACAGAAGATTATACGATCAGCGAAGAGATACGATCAAAGTGCTGGCAGATGTTGACTCCCTGATCTGGAGGAAATACCTGATGCGTTATATCTACCGCGGTAAAAATAAGCTGATGGATTATTCCCAGATAGATCTGAATCAGCAGGCAGTCTTTCCCGGACAAATCTATTATTCCCTCAGTAATGAGGTGGCTAATATTGGAGTGATTTATAATGATGCCGGTGGGGTGAAGTATATGGGCTACCGGCAACTTAATATCTCCTATATCCCGGATATTTCCCGACCCGCAGATAACTGGAAAACAGTGAGAATTTCTTCCTCAGATATAGAACCGAGAAATGGTGTGGTGCACATCCTGCAGGTGGGTGGGAGCGACTTCGGTTTTAATCAGGGAGAAGTAGAAGATGACATATTAGATAGCAAGCGTTAAGCAAGACCTTTATATGAGAGCAATAATTACAATAACCATTACCGCATTTTGTATGCTGATGGCCGGATGTTCCAAGACTGAAGAAGAGTTCAGTGAACCCTATGGTCAGGGGAAAAGTCCGCTCGGAATAGTGATCAATACTGCCCAGTTGCCCGTTCCGGAATCGGGCTCGCCAGGCACAGAAGTAACCATTAAAGCTACTGGTCTGTTACCTTATAAAGACAGGCTGATCTTGAGAATCAATGGAGAGCAGGCTATCATTAAAGAAGTCACAGAAAGTACTATTAAAGCTGTTGTTTCTGATAATGCCAGTTCAGGTGTGATCTCTATTTCTGTTGATGATAAGGTAGTTTTCGGCCCCATTTTTAAGGTGGATGGATATCTTTCTGTAGATCCAACATTCCGCGCGACGGCCGGTGCAAACGGTGGAATTTATCAGCGGCTCGCTACAGATGATGGTAAAATTTTCCTGGTAGGCAGTTTTAATAATTACGATAACAGGGGAGTTTTAAGACCAATTAACCGGATCGTCAGAACTTTTCAGGATGGCAGTTATGATGCCAGTTTACGTTCCGGAAGAGCAGCAAACGGTTTGCTGACCAGTATTGCAGTATTACAGGGAAAGCTGGTTGTTGCAGGCGGTTTTAATGGATATGATCAGCGAACAGAGAATATCAGCAACATTACGCTCTTAAACAGTAATGGTAGTATCGATACTATGGGTATAAAAACTTTTAGAAGGCCTTTACAGCGGGATACCATTAAGTATTTTCCAAAATTCAATGGGGGTACAGACAGGACTATAGACCAGTTGTATGAAACAAACGGCAAATTGCTGCTCGCCGGTTCCTTCCGGTATTATGTATCCAGAAGGTATGACCAGCCCAACAGGTATGAAACCCGCGATACAGTGATTCTGGATAGTATTGAAATGAGACAGCTTGCAAGACTAAACGCAGACGGTTCACTGGATAAAACCTACCGCTATAACAGTGCAACAAATTCAAGTTTGCCTGGCGGAAACGGCGATATCCGAACGATAATGCATAAGGAAGGTGCGCTGACAGGCAAGCTGCTGGTATTTGGTTCTTTCACCAGATTTGATAATACTACGGTGGGTAATATCATCAGGCTCAATGCCGATGGAACAATTGACAACACATTTAACGCTGGTGGGACAGGAACTGATTTCAGGATCAACAGAGTTACCTATAGTGCAGTGAATCAAAAATATATTGTTACCGGGAATTTCCGTACTTATAATGGCAAAAGCAGCGAATATATTGCCATGCTGAATGAAGATGGAACATTAGACCCCTCCTTTGTACCTAAAAAAGTAGAAGGCGGCACTTTGTCGGATGCGAAACAATTAAACGGCGGACTAATTGTGGTTAACGGCGATTTCAAAACCTATGGAGGCATCACACGTAATGGGTTTATGATACTTGAAAAAACAGGTGAACTGGCAATAGGTTACAATGCCACAGGAATCTTCAGTGGATGGATTTCAGATGCAATAGATACCATAACGGAAGATGGTAAACCTGCAATATTGCTGATCGGCGGCTTCGACCGTTTTGATAATCAGCCTGTAAATAATATCCTGCGACTAGTTATCACTAAACTCACTCCTTAAGAGATCCATGTCAATAATCAATAAATTATGAGCACATTATTAAATACCTACAAATCAGGCTTGCTGTTACTTGTTTTCGGAACACTGGCTTTGCTCTCTGCCTGTAACAAGGGCTTTGAGAAAATGATACCCGACAACGCAGCGACAGATAGTGCAATTGTTGCATTTGGCAACCCAAAAGTGTTGTATATTATTGTAGATGGAGCCAGGGGGCAGTCTGTAAGGGATGCAAAGACACCCAATATTACCGCCCTGCTGCCAAAATCTATTTATAGCTGGGTATCATTAAGTGATGAAACCGTTACAGCACCAGGTACGGCATGGACAGATATGCTTACCGGTGTGAGGAAGGCAAAACACAATGTAGATGGCAATAACTTCTCTGCCAATAAACTGTCGGCCTTTCCACTGCTGTATAGCAGGATTAAAGAAACTTATCCTGCCAGCTCCATCAAGGTTTTTACCAGTTCTGCTATTTTCAAAGATAACCTTACTGCAGGCGCTGATGTTAGCGAGTTGCTGGCTAATGATGCTGCGGTTAAGGATAAAGTAGTTGCTAGCCTGTCGGAACAATCGGCCACTATCATCACCGGACATTTTACGTCGATTGATGCCGCCGGGGCACAGAGTGGTTATGACCTGACTGTACCCGCATACCGGGCAGCAATAGTCGCATTTGATAATTACCTGGGAGAAATGGTGCAGGCATTGAACAAAAGACCAGAATATGCCAAAGAGAACTGGATGATCGTGGTCGCTTCCAGTCGCGGTGGCCATTATACCATCCCTGCCGAAAATAATGATAACACTGTATTCAGCAACCCTGATATCAATACTTTCACAATACTTTATTCCAGCAAATATAAAACCCGTTTTATCGCTAAACCTTACCTCGGAAATAAATACCAGGGAGATTTTGTGCGCTTCAACGAACAAAAGAAGGCGCAGGTAACAGCAGGAGATAACACTTTTTATAACCTTGGTACAGGTGAGTTTACTATCGAATTAAAGGTGAAAAAGAATGCAGGGCCAAATAATAATTACAAGTTCTATTACCCTTCCATTTTAGGGAAGCGCCAGGAATGGTCGTCCGGATGGCCGGGAAATGGATGGGTCATCTTTCTGGAGGATAATTTCTGGATGTTTAATGCAAGGGGCCCTGGAGGGGGAGAACAGGTAAGGGGAACAACTTTATCAGACGCTACCTGGAACAGTCTGGCCGTTGTTGGCGTGATCAGGGATAACAGGAGATATGTGCGGACTTTCACGAATGGTAATTTCAACAATGAACGGGACATCACTGATTGGGGGAATCTGGACAACAGTGCGCTGCTGACTTTAGGTTATCTTGCCGGTAACGGACACCGCGAGCCTGATGCTTACCTCAGTGATGTAAGGATTTGGAAAGCTGCATTACCTGATACGGTGATCAACCGCTTTGCCTGTGATAATTACATTGATCCGGGTCACCCTTACTATAATTTTCTGGCAGGTTACTGGCCTGTAGTGGGTAATAGTGGAAACACGATTTTAGATGAGGGTCCCTACGGAAGCCACATGACTTTCTCTGGAGGAAATCCTTCCTGGGATAGGCTTTCAGAATACCTCTGTGCACCTTCTACTGATAATCTCGGTGCCCTGGTGCCACGGAACGTTGATATTCCTGCACAGATTTTTAGCTGGCTAAAAGTACCCCGGCAGGAAAGCTGGCAGCTTGACGGCCGAGTCTGGCTGGATCAGTAAAGCCTGCATATTGAATAGAACCATATATACCCAAACATATGAAACGTAATTTTCTCTACCTGACCTTTTTTGTGACTTGTCTCACGCTGTTCTTCTCCTGTAAAGACCATATTCTGGAGGATTTTAATGCAGACAAGTTAACACCAGTAACTGTCTCTGCAGGTTCCGTGAGCGGAACCATGGAACGCGACAATGAAAAAGTGACTTTGCACGTTGGTGTCAGATTATCTGCGCCGGCAACAAAAGCCTTTCAGATTAACCTGACGCTGAATTCGGATACAATCAATACCCTTATTGCCAACAATACGCTGCAGAATACCGTTTTATTACCTTCAACACTGGTGAAAGTGCCAAACGTTGCAGAAGTTAGTTATGGCGTAGATAGTGTATTTTTTCCGGTTCAGATCAATCTCACTGCTCTGGAGCAGTACTACGGAAAAAAAGTTGCTGTAGCTGTGAGCCTTACCGATCCGACAAAAGGGAATCAGGTAGGGAGTAAAAGGACAAGTATCATTGTACTGGATACCAAAAGTATCGTTAAGGAAGAGGAAATTCACTACCTGTCCATTAAAAATGGTGGCGGTGGAACTTTAAATGTAACCCGGGGACAAAACTATAATGTGACCTCTGCCGGTGTAACTATTCCCCTGGGTATTGTGATGGCGGGCATCCCGGGATCTGCCTTTACCATCAAAACTCTGGTCAATGCGGATACGGTTGCTACACTGGTGGCACAAAATAAACTGCCTGCAAATACAGTGGCGCTGACTGCGGATAAGTACCTGCTGGACTCTGTAATCAATTTCCCTGGTAATAAAAGTGAGGTGGCTTATGAACTCAGCATTCCCTGGAATGTGATGGACCAAAACCTCAATAACCCTATTGCCTTTGTGATCAGCCTGAAAAGTTCCAATAAACACGTGCTGCATCCTGTCAATAAAATGGTGATTGTGCTGATAGATCCATCCGTGAGTCTTGATAATAATTCCCCGCTCACCGGAAATGGTACTGGGCTGAAGGCTGAATATTTTAAAGGCACGCAGACCATTAATGAAGGGGGTAGACTCCCAGATCTGACGCGTATTGATCCGCAAATCAATTTTATCGGATGGCGACCATTCGAGGATACTGATGATAACTGGTCCTCCCGATGGACAGGAGAGTTTTTTGCGCCGGTGCGGGGCGAATACACGTTTTACCAGACCCAATGGGATGATGGTGCCAGGTTATTTATCAATGGTGTAACTCTGATAAATGATTTTACTGCTGAGTGGGATAAACCGTCACGTACTGGAAAGATCACACTCGAACGTGGTCAGTGGTACCCTATAGAAGTGCATCACCGGGAAAACGTAGGCGGACAGAAAGCCATTTTGGAGTATGAGGTATCCGGTGCCGGAGTCGGAAGGGTAATCGTCACGAAATCGCTACTGCGCCCTGCACCGTAATGAATCAGCTTTCCAATGAAATTGAAATAATCCTTAGCTCATGAATACAAGATCATATATCACCTTAATCACCATCATCACTGCTATTTGCTGCTTATCCTGTAAAAAGGATAAGGAGGTAAATGCTGAAGTTCCGGAATCACCCAAGCCGACGGCCGGCTTTACTTATAAAATAGTGAGCACTGATGATCCTTTTACATTTAAATTTGAAAACCTGTCCACCAATTTCAAAGAGGTGAGATGGGAGTTTGGTGATGATTCCACCACTACGGAAGGTTCTCCCGTACATACTTTTATCAATACCGGAGATTACCGTGTCAGGGTACTATCTAAAAATGACCAGGGTTATTGGGCGCAGCGGGAAACGACCATTAAACTAAGACCAGACAGTATATTTAGTATAGGCTCCAAGATTAATGCGGATGGCACCATCACGCTGGGACTTACCAGTCCGGTGAAAACCGCACAAATAATTTGGCTTAAATTCACACAAGGGCTTTTTACGGTGGTAAAAATAGCAGAAACGGTAACCGTTTCGGTTCCTGCCGATTCTTTTGATACTTATGTAGCGCTTATAAGTACACCAAAAGGCTCACGAGCACAGCTGACCCGGCAAGTAGGAAGGGCGGGCGTATTGAAAGATGTAACCCTGGACGGTATTTTTTCTGTGTCCAGAGATAATGACAGCGGACCCGCTGCGCAGGAAGGCTCGCGCAAACTGATTGACGATAATACCAGATCCAAATTTGTCCAGTTTAATTATAAGAATGACCTCTGGGCCAGGATAGATTTCGGCGAAAAACCGATTACTGTGGGTGGTTATTCGATTACTTCTGGTGATGATGCCCCGGAACGTGACCCAAAGAATTTTTCATTGGAAGGATCTAACGATCAATTTGGCTGGCAAGTTTTAGATCAGCATATCGGCGAAACCTTTGCCAGCAGAGGGCTCACTAAAACTTACATTTTTAACAACAGTAGCTCGTTCCGCTATTACCGTCTCCATGTAACAGCCAACAATGGCGCTGGCCTGATTCAGATTGCAGAATGGCGATTACTCGTGATGCAATAAATACAAAATTTATGAAACTTAAATTATTAGCACTAAGCTTATTGGCAGGAGCCGCGACAACCGTTTCAGCACAGCAACCAGATCTTGTAAAGTATGTAAATACTTTGCAGGGTACGAATTCCAAACATGAACTGACCAGGGGAAATACCTATCCTACTACGGCATTGCCTTTTGCCATGCATACCTGGACACCCCAGACGGGTAGAAATGGCGATGGCTGGAAGTACCAGTATTTTAAGGACAAGATTCGTGGTTTTCAGCAGGCACATCAATGCAGCTCCTGGACCAGGGATTATGCGGTATTTTCATTTATGCCGATGGTAGACCGGCTGGTGGTCAATGAAAATGACCGCGAAGCCAAATTTAGACACAACAATGAAATAGCAAAGCCGAATTATTACAAGGTACAGTTTGATAACCAGATCACCACAGAGATTTCTCCAACAGAACGCGGAGCACAGCTGCGGTTTACTTATCCTAAAGAAAAAAAGAGTTTTTTGGTTTTAGATGGATATACGGGGATGAGTGGGGTAAAAATATATCCGAAGGAAAATAAGATCACGGGTTACGTACATAATGGAGAGGGCTTTAAAGAAGGATTCAAGAACTTTTTTGTCATCCATTTTGATCAGCCTTTTCAGGCATACGGTACCTGGGAAAATAAAAACAACACCGTCAAAGCAGACTCTACTGCTGTGGAAGGACTTGGGAAAGGTGCATATCTGCAATTTAAAGCCGGTGCCACGGTACAGGTAAAAGTAGCTTCTTCTTATATCAGTATGGATCAGGCAGCGCTGAATCTGAAAACAGAGCTTGGGGCTGATAAAACCCTGGAACAAACGAAGGCGAAGGCAGGAGCAATTTGGAATAAGTCATTAGGCAAGGTTTTGGTTGAAGGCGGTACAGAAGCTGATAAAGCCACTTTTTACTCTTGTTTTTTTAGAGCTAGTCTTTTCTCCAGGAAATTTTATGAGCTGGATGTCAAAGGACAGCCTTATTATTTCAGTCCCTATGATGGTAAAATCCATACCGGATATATGTACACCGATACCGGTTTCTGGGACACTTTTCGGGCACAATTTCCATTGAATACTATTATGCATCCCGAGATGCATGGCAGGTATATGCAGGCTTTACTTGATGCGAATAAACAATGTGGCTGGCTGCCCTCCTGGTCCTTCCCAAGTGAAGCGGGCAGTATGATCGGTAACCATGCAATTTCCTTACTGGCAGATGCCTGGGCAAAAGGAATCAGGACCTTTGATCCGAAAGAAGCATTGTCGGCCTATCTCCATGAAGCAACCAATAAAGGTCCCTGGGGACCAGCGAACGGTCGTGATGGATGGAAAGAGTACTTTCAGTTGGGATATGTTCCTTATCCAAAATACAGAGAGGCGACGGCAAAAACACTTGAATATGCTTATGATGATTACTGTGGCTGGCAGCTTTCTTCGGCTACTGGAAATGCATATTATGCTGGTATTTTCGGCAGGCAGATGTACAATTACAAAAATGTATATGATGCCTCCACCAGGTTTATGAGAGGCAGGGGGGCAGATGGCGATTGGGCTCCTAAATTTGATCCTACAGAATGGGGTGGACCTTTTACGGAAGGTAATGCATGGCATTGGCAGTGGTCTGTTTTTCAGGATATTGAAGGACTCAGCAAACTAATGGGTGGTGAGCAGAACTTTACAGCTAAGCTTGATTCCGTATTCAGTGAACCAAATAAGGTCAACGTAGGATCTTATGGGGGCATGATTCATGAGATGACAGAAATGGTCATGGCAGATATGGGTCAGTATGCGCATGGTAATCAGCCAATTCAGCATATGGTATACTTGTATAATTATGCGGGACAACCCTGGAAGTCTCAGTATTATGCCCGCAAAGTAATGAGTAAATTATACGATGCTACAGAAAATGGTTATCCCGGAGATGAAGATCAGGGCCAGACCTCTTCCTGGTATGTGTTAAGTGCTTTGGGTTTTTACAGTGTTACACCCGGGACTGATCAGTACGTTCTGGGCAGTCCGGTATTTAAAAAGACCACCATCAGCCTGGAGAATGGAAAGAAGTTTATCATTGAAGCACCTGAGAATACGGCTGAAAATGTTTATATCAAATCAGCCACTCTTAATGGAAAAACATACACTGCCAACTTTATCCGGCACAGTGACCTGGTTAATGGTGGTGTGTTAAAATTAGAGATGTCGCCCAAACCGGAGATGAAAAGGGGGCTCTCTGCGACTGACAAGCCTTTCTCTTTGAGTCAGGCAAAATAAATATTCTATGGCATGGTGTATGTATGAAAGAAGCTATCTAGCTAATACATACACCATGAAGTCCATATCATTTCCTAAAATTAATCTGAAAAGTTTGAAGTCGGGCGTCAAAGCAGGCTTTCAGCAACTTTCCAAAGGAGGTTTTCAGAAGATCTTTAACCAGATTGACCAGTTAGGGATCAAAAAAGGCGTTGATCAGATGGGGATTGATAAATTTATCAACCAGTGCGCATTGCTTGCAGCAGGTTCGGGCATCATTACCGGTGCAGGCGGACTCTCTACAATGCTGATTGGGGTTCCATTAGATATGATTAATGTCATTACCCAGCAATTCAGGGTGACACTTGCGATCTCTTACCATCAGACAGGTAGATATCAGCTTCGTTTTGATGATTTTTTCAAAGTCGTAGCCGGATCACTGAAAGTGGATACAGGCATGGCAGTATCAAAAAATGTAATGGAGCAGGTGGCCGAAAAGCTGATGGTCAATGTAGGTTCAAGAACTGCACAGCGCCTGGTGCCAGTAGTGGGTGCAGTAATAGGTGGTTCCGTCAACTATTTGTTCATTAAAAAGGTAGCAGCATCAATAAAAGAGATCGGTCCGGCAAGAAAATAAGATCATTTGTATTAAAATTCATTTAGATTTAGGGCGACCCATATAAATATCCCTTACCATCAGGGTTGCCTGTTAAAATGAATAGATTTTTTCAAATATTATTAATAGCTTGTGTTTTATCGGCTGTCTTCCATCGTCATGCAATTGCCCAGCAGCCGGTACGAATTGTGGACCAGCAACCGCATCATTTCATTTCATTTGCGGAGATGGAGTATCTGGAGGACAAAACAAACAAGCTCACCTTCAATGATATCCTAAGGTCTGATGTCCATTTTAAGGTAAACAAAAAACATATTCCCAAAAATTTCAATACAAGTTCTTCCTATTGGTACCGCTTTAAGATTATTCATGCTGCCAGTTCGAAAAAAAACTGGATTCTTGAGTTTTTTGATCAGTCCATTGATCAGGTTAGCCTCTATGCACCTGATTCTGCAGGTCGGTATCGTGTGTATTATTTTGGCACCAGATATCCCTTCAATAAAAGAGTATATCAGCATAAAAATTTCATTTATAATCTTGATAACGATTCTGACAGGGAGTTAACCTACTATGTGAAATTAAAATCTTCTCAATCTGTCGGGGCCATCATCGCCTTAAGAGATGTGAACTGGTTTTTCAAGTATGCATTAAACGAATATCTTATTTTTGGGTTATTCTATGGAATGGTGACTGTTTTTAGTCTCTATAACCTGTTGATGTTCTTTGCCATCAGGCAGAAGCAGTACTTGTATTATGTGGTGTACAATTTAAGTATAGGCCTGTATGAGATGAGTAGTGATGGTCTGGCTTTCCAGTACCTGTGGCCGCATTCGCCCCTTTGGAATGAGTACGGTTTTGGTTTCGCGCTGTTTCTCAGCAGTATTTTCGCTTTGTTATTCACGCTCAGTTTCCTGTCTGTCAAAAAACGGGCGCCTCAGTTTTACAAACTGATCATACTGATCATGATCGCCAGGGTGCTATTCTTTATCGCCTGCCTTTTCAATAAAGATCTTTTTGGTCTGAAACTTATAGAGTTTATTCCTTTAATGGCTGCTTATGCCACCGGGATTCATATTCTGCGTGGCAACTACAAACCCGCAAGGTTTTTTGTATTGGGTTATACCTTCCTGGTTATCGGTTTTGTCATTAAAATTTTGCTGCTGATTGAGGCGCCGTGGCTGCCATATGGACCGATAACTTATTACAGTTTGAGTATCTGTTTTGTGATTGAAATGATCTTCGTTTCCTTTGCGATCGGTGAAAGTATCAGGAGCCTGAGAAAAAAAGAAGTTGAAGCGCAGAAGGAAATCATTAGTCAGCTCCAGATTAATGAAGCCTTAAAAGACACGCTAAATACAGAATTGAATACGCTGGTTATTGAACGTACAAAAGAGGTGAGCGATAAAGCCGCTATCATTGAAAAGCAGAATCAGGAAATCACCCTGATGAATGCTATGCTGGAAAAGGATAACCAGGAGCTGCATGAAAACATCGAAAAGGTGAGCAGAGCAAGAGTGATGTCTGATGAAGTTGATTTTGCCGAGTTCAGTAAAATCTATCCGGATCGCGAAACCTGTTTCAAGTTTCTTTCTGAATTGAAATGGACAGATGGTTATACCTGTAAGAAATGTGCCAATACCCAATATCTTGCTGGTTTCCTGCCTTACAGCAGGCGTTGTACAAAATGTGGCTATGATGAATCTGTAATTGCGCACACTATTTTTCAGAATAGCAGGATCCCCATTAATAAAGGTTTTTATATGCTCTTCCTGGTCTACTCTACGAAAGGAAAAATCTCCTCACACAAACTCTCCGAGCTCTTGCTCATTCGTCAGAGTACCTGCTGGGCCTATAACAGCAAAATGCAAAAGATACTTGCAGAGCGAAAAAAGGAGCTGAAAAATGCCGGGCAGGCTGGCTGGAGTATGCTTGTACTCGAAAACTAAATATTTTTTTACACAATTTTTAATGTCTTTGAACCGTATCAGGCCGGAAAAGGGCAATGGCCTAACTGTATCTTAATCAGGCATAAATTCTCTTTTATGCTTGTGTTTTAAACGTATTAAAACTTACGTAAGTTGTTGTTTTACAGTTGTTTAACGATATTTTTCTCTTGGTATTATAATATAATTGAAATAGTTTTGGGCAAAACCAAATGTAAATTATAAACCAAAAAAGATGAAGAAGGGAATTTCAATTCTTATTATTCTTGTGCTTACAAGCTATGTACTGTCTTTTGCTCAGGACCGTACAGTAAAAGGTGTTGTGAAGGACAAAGGAGGTTCACCAATTCCTGGTGTATCTGTTAAAGTTAAAAATTCAAATACTGGCGCTTCTACAGGAACGAAAGGTGAATACGCTATTACTGTCGGCCAAAATGCAGTGCTGATTTATTCTGCTGTAGGTTTTACGCCACAGGAGATCCCGGTAAATAACCGGACTGAAATCAATCTTACTTTAAATGATGATGTCCAGGGTTTATCAGAAGTAGTCGTGATCGGTTATGGAACAGCACAGAAAAAAGATGTTACCGGAGCGATTTCGAGTATCAGGGCAACACGGCTGGAGAATGAGAATCCACAAAGTGTGGCAGATATTCTAAAGGGGAATATTGCCGGTCTGAGTGTTGGCCTCGAAACCAGCGCAAAGGGTGGTGGCAGTCTGTTGGTAAGGGGTAAAACAACGCTGAGTGCAGGAACATCTCCTTTAATTGTATTGGATGGCGTTATCTATAACGGGCAGCTGTCTGATATCAATCCCAATGATATTGAATCTGTAGATGTATTGAAGGATGCCAGTTCACTGGCTGTTTTTGGTGCAAAAGCGGCTACTGGTGTAGTGGCCGTGACGACTAAAAAAGGGAAAGGAGACACACCCACCATCACTCTGAACACGAATTTCGGTATCGCCGAGCTTGCCCAGAATATGAGGCCATATTCGCCACAGGGTTTTCTGGACTGGCGTGCAGATGTGATGCGCAGCGGTGCAACAACAGCGTCGTATTTATATAACAATCCAGATAATCTCCCGGAAGGCGTAACACTCACACAATGGCTGAACGGTCAAAGCGGTGATCCAACAGATTTATGGTTAAACCGGCTCGGACTGCTGGCGAATGAGAAAGCGAATTACAGAGATGGTAAAACGGTTAACTGGTACGATGAGATTTTCAGAAAGGGACTCCGTCAGGATCATACACTGAGTGTTTCGGGTAAAAAAAGTGATGTAACGTATTACATGTCATTAGGTTATCTTAAAAATGAAAACCTGATTAAAGGTGGCGAATTCAGCACCGTAAGATCGCGGATTAACCTGGAAGCGCAGGCGGCTAAGTTTTTAACGCTGGGTATGAACGTTCAGTATGCACAAAGAGATGAAGGAGCAATTGAGGCCGATTGGGCGCAGTTGGTTAACCTTTCTCCTTATGGTGACATGTATAATGCAGATGGATCTTTAAGAAGAATCCCTACAGATGACAATGGACTAAATGCAAGAAACCCATTTCTGGACATGACTTACAATGATAAAATGGACAAGCAAAATACCCTGTTTGCAAGTCTGTACGCAAAAACCAAACTGCCATTTGGCATTACCTATCAACTCAACTTTAGTCCGGGAATTGATATGTACAGAACCTTTAACTATAGATCTTCAAAAAATCCGAATGTAACTACGGTAGGGGGACAAGTGACCCGTGCAAATGAAACGCAGTATAACTGGCAGTTGGACAACCTCCTGAAATGGAATAAAACCATCGCCGATATCCATAACTTCGATGTCACATTACTGGCAAATACCGAAAAATTTCAAACCTGGTGGACAGAAGCAGGGAACCAGGGATTTGTTCCGGGAGATGTGCTCGGCTACCATAATATTTCCAGTGGAGTGCTGGCTACAGTAAATAGTGAGGATAAAATCTATACCGGGGATGCCCTGATGGCAAGGTTAAACTACAGCCTGAAACAACGTTATAATTTAACACTGTCTGTGCGCAGGGATGGTTATTCTGTATTTGGTATCAATGCCAAAAGAGCTACTTTTCCTTCTGCTGCATTCGCCTGGAGTTTCACAGAAGAATCTTTCATGAAGTCAGTTAGCTGGTTAAACTATGGAAAACTGCGCGTTTCTTACGGTATCAACGGGAATAGAGATTTGCGTAATCCAGATAACAATACCATAGATCCTTATGCGGCATTAAATCAGCTGGTGGTCGACAAATATCAGACTGTCAACGGGAGTGGAGCGGCATCGGATGTGAATACCGTGGTGATCGGCAACCGCCTGCCCAATCCAAACCTGAAGTGGGAACAGACCGCATCATTGAATGTGGGGCTGGACTTCTCTGTACTGAACGAAAGAATCAGCGGTTCACTAGATGTGTACAATAAAAAGACAACAGATCTGCTGGTGCGACCTACAGTAACCAGTGTGACTGGTTATCAGAACGTCTATTCCAACCTGGCAGAAGTCAACAATAAAGGTTTAGAGATCACCCTCAACAGCCAGAACATTACAGACGGTAAAATTAAATGGAACAGCAGTTTCAATTTTGCGTTGAACAGGAACAAAATCGTTAAACTAGCTACTACAGCCAATGAGCCGGGTAATGGCTGGTTCATCGGTCAGGATATCGACGTGATCTGGGATTATAAAATCCTGGGTGTATGGCAGGAGAATGAAATAGCAGAAGCCAATAAATTCAATAAAGGCATCAAGGCGGGTGATTTTAAGCTGGATGATCCTGACGGTAACTATGTATATACGGAGGCCGACAAGCAGTTTCAGGGATATAAAACACCACGGTTCACCTGGTCGTTACGGAATGAGTTTAATATTTATAAAAGTTTCGATTTCTCTTTCCTGCTGATCTCTAACTGGGGGCAGTATAAACAATACGATCAGGCTAAAAATCAGCCTGGAAGTGTAGGTTTTGCGCGTCAGACTTCCTATCAGATTCCTTACTGGACCCCAGCTAATCCACTCAATGATTACGCGAGGCTGAATTCAGGTGCCAGCGGAACCAGTTTCAGTGTATTCAGAAAAAACTCTTTTATCCGGTTAAATACAATTGCACTGGCTTATACGCTTCCTGCAAATCTGCTCAGCAGTATCAGGGTTAAAAGTGCTAAAGTATATATGAACGTAAACAATGCTGCCGTGTATGCAACGGACTGGAATTTCTGGGATCCTCAGAATAACGGACCTACACCAAGATATTATACACTAGGCCTAAATGTTTCTCTATAACAATTGAAAAATGAAATCTAAACATACAAAAATATCTATAATACTGTTATCCGCCCTGATTATCTCGGGAAGCTGTAAAAAAAGCAACCTGGATTCAGATCAATTGTCTCAGTATTCGCCTTCCAATCTGGATAATGTTGCCGCGTTGAGAGGCTCTTTAAATGCATTGGGAGCCAATGTGCGTCAGGAATATTTCGGTGATTCTGCACCAATGCTCACAGAATCTATCTTTTCTGATGTGGCCGTAGATGGGACGACAGATAAAAATACACCTGCACAGGATCTGATTACACGTATCACTCCGGATGCGAACCTGAATAGTGATGACTATACCAAAGTAGGATGGTACTGGGAGCAGGAATTTCGCGGTGTCCGGTTTGCGAATACCATTGTGTCCAATATTGAAAGACCTGTGTATACTTCACAGGCAGAAAAGGACATCATTCTGGGTTCCGCTTATTTCTACCGCGCTTATCATTATTATAGATTAGTGCACCAGTTTGGTGATGTGCCCTTATTGTTGACAGATCTGGATTCTCCAAGAGATGATTTCTATTCTACTAAAAGAGAGGTGATCCTGACTAAAATGAAAGCAGATCTTGAATTTGCACAAGGGGTGCTAACGGACAATGTGAACCGTGGAGAAGTAACCAAAGGTGCTGTGAGTCACCTGCTGACCAAAATCAACCTCGCTCTGGGTAAGTTTGATGATGCCATTACCTCTGCAAATAATGTATTGAATGGTAGCCGGTATGGATTAATGACCAGCCGTTTTGGGAGTACCGCTGCGGATGCCACTAAAAACGTGATTTGGGATTTACACCGGATGGACAATAAATCCCTCCCAAACAACAGGGAAGGTATCTTCCTTGTGATTGACAGAGAAAGTATTCCGGGGTTTACCAAATTGGGTTCTCAGTTAATGAGAAATACGGTTCCTGCATGGCATTTTGCCAACGTTAAAACACCTTCAGGAGCTACAGCTTTAACAGATGCGATCTCTGCCGAGATTCCGCTGACCAGAATGTACGGACGTGGTATCGGCAGATATCGTGGTACGCCATACAGTACTAAATATATCTGGACAGACAATACGGATTACAGACATGCAAAAGGCATGTGGATGGATATGACTGACCTGGTGTATAACAATCCAGCCTTAAAAACTTCTAAAAATGAAGCAGATAAAGCTTTATACGGAAAACCATTAGTGGAGTACAACAGTACGAATGTAGCCGCCAGGTTCCAGAATGGTGCTTTGGATACGATACGCCATTGGTTTGGCTGGCCGCATTACAAGGTATTTATCAACTCTACCAATGCCCTGGCAAATGATCCTTACTGGACTCCGCCTCGTGGTACGAATACGGATTGGTACGTGTTCAGAGCAGCAGAAACTTATTTACTGAGGGCAGAAGCTTATTATTGGAAAGGTGATCTTGGGCTGGCTATGGCAGATATCAACACCGTGAGAGCGCGTGCCAATGCTACCTTGTTGACAGATGTGAGTCAGATCACTATTGGAACTATCCTTGATGAGCGTGCCAGAGAATTG
>Ga0247813_10000612_pt1 | contig 31639 bp, 34 predicted proteins | sample UWRJL169409C1_FD_180719 | JGI IMG/M metagenome (GOLD analysis project Ga0247813, IMG submission 180719) | Plant litter microbial communities from Arlington Agricultural Research Station in Wisconsin, United States - UWRJ-L169-409C-1 | ecosystem: Environmental > Terrestrial > Plant litter >... | reverse complement strand
GCCAGTCTATGATGATATTATTGATAAAATTATCGGTATTATCCATGCAAAAGACGTTTTGCCATTGTTAGCAAATAACAAAGATTGGGTATTAAATGACATTATCAGAAAACCATATTTTGTTCCAGAAACGAAAAAGATTAATGATTTGTTGAGCGAATTACAGCAGAAGAGAATTCAGATTGCGATTGTGATTGATGAGTTTGGTGGTACAGCTGGTATGGTTACACTAGAAGATATTGTAGAAGAAATTGTTGGTGAAATCCAAGACGAATATGATGAGGAAAAACCGACAGTTGAAAAAATATCTGAAACCGAATTTGTAATTAATGCATACGCAACGGTATACGATGTGAATGAACATTTGCCACACGATTTGCCAGAGGATGAAGATTTTGATACTATAGGTGGATTGGTCTCTCATGCTTTTGGTAAAATTCCAGAAGTTGGAGATAGCGAAGAATGTTATGGCTACTTATTCACCATTTTAAAGAAAACAGAGCAGAATATTGAAACCATTAAGTTAGAATTGGTGATCAATAAAAGTGATATGGTAGATACGCACTAAAAATCTAGCCAATGCATGTTTTTTACACTCCAGATATCGCTTCAGACATTTATTCGCTAAATGAGGAAGAAAGCAAGCATTGCAGTAAGGTTTTACGTTTAAATTTGGGCGATACCGTTCATCTTATTGATGGCAGAGGTGGTCTATATGAAGCTGAAATAACTGGAATTGGCAAGAAAAATGTTCAGCTCAAGGTAACCAAACATCAAAAGGAATTTGGAAAGCGCAATCATCATTTGCATATTGCTATAGCGCCAACTAAAAATATGGATCGTTTAGAATGGTTTTTAGAAAAAGCTACTGAAATAGGTATTGATGAAATTACACCTATTATATGCGATCGTTCGGAACGTAAAATTGTAAAGGAAGAGCGTTTAGAAAAGGTGATTACTTCCGCAGTTAAACAATCTTTAACGGCTTATCATCCTAAACTTAATCCTACAATTTCTTTCGCGGATTTCATGAAGCAAAGTAATGATGCGCAGAAACTGATGGCTCATTGCATGGATGGAGAAAAGTTATATGTTAATCAGCTTGTTCAAAAACATCAATCTTATTTAATTTTAATTGGCCCAGAGGGAGATTTTACACCTGCAGAACTCAATATTGCTTTGCAGAATGGTTACAAAGCTGTAACTTTAGGTAATACCCGATTAAGAACAGAAACTGCGGCATTAGCTGCCTGTTTTGAGGCTAATTACTTAAATAGATGAAGTTAATTTACGGTTTACGATCTACGATTTTAGATTTGGTTTTATACCTTATGCATTCTACCTTTCGCCTTTTTGCTTTAGTCTTTGGTTTTTCAGCTTTAGTCTTTTTAACCAGTTTTATCGCTCCAACCTATAAAATGGGTAAGTTGAAATATAGCGGTGGTGGCGATTGGTATGGAAACCGTACAGCTTTACCTAATCTTATTGATTTCTGTAATAAAAATTTAGCTACTAATTTCGCTGCAGATGAGGCTATTGTAGAGGTGGGCAGTGCCGAACTCTACAATTTTCCTTTTGTTTATATGACAGGCCATGGCAATGTGGTGTTTAGCGATCAGGAAGCTAATAATTTGAGAAAGTATCTAATCGGTGGTGGTTTTTTGCATATTGATGATAATTATGGTTTAGATAAGTTTATCAGGCCGCAAATGAAAAAGGTTTTCCCCGAATTAAGTTTTATAGAATTACCTGCCGATCATAAAATATACAATCAGAAATTTAAATTCCCGCAAGGTTTACCAAAAATACATGAACATGATGCCAAGCGTCCGCAAGGTTTTGCTTTATTATGGAAGGGTAGAATAGTATGTTATTATACCTACGAATGCGATCTGGGCAATGGATGGGAAGACTTCGGTACTTATCCTACAGATACTCAGGAAAGCAGAATTAAGGCGCTTAAAATGGGCGCTAATTTGGTTCAGTATGCGCTAACACAATAGAAATATGTATAAAGTAAAGGTTAACGACAAACATAGCTTTATTATTGCTTTTAACGCCAATGAGTTTATGGTAAATGATAAGTTGGTTAAGATAGATCAGCAGCAATTAGATGCCCATAAATCTCATGTGTTATTTAATAATAAATCTTATACTGTTGAATTAGTAGAATTAAATAAAGCGGATAAGATAGCTGAGGTTAAAGTAAATGGGCATAGCTATCATTTAACTATGGAAGATCAATTCGATCAGTTGCTGAAACAATTAGGTATGGATAATTTGGCATCCAATAAAATATTGCAAATTAAAGCGCCAATGCCTGGTCTTGTTTTAAATGTATTGGTAACGGCAGGTGCACAAGTTAAAAAAGGAGATAGCCTTTTGATCTTAGAGGCTATGAAAATGGAGAATATGATCAAATCACCTACAGATGGAGTGATCAAAAAAATAGAAATTAAACAGGGTGATAAAGTAGAGAAAAATCAGATTTTGATAAATTTTGAGGCATAAAAAAGTCGCAATCCAATTGCGACTTTTTTATGCCTTTACCATTTCAGTTACTTTCCTGTTTTAAAACCTTTTTTACTAGGCTTTCCAATCTCAGAAGAACCTAACATCGTCATAGCACATCTAAATCCTACATCTGCTGTAGCATCGTTTTCTTGCATGTGTCTTCTTGTTGCAGGGTTAAGCCATTGAGCTTGGTCATTCCACGAACCACCCTTGTAAACCCTTGATTTATCATTTACCAAAGTAGAAATTCCATATAATGGACTTTGCTCATCACGGTATCCTCTTTGATCAGGATTATAAGGTTCAGTTCCGGCAGTTTTACTTGCTTGTAATTCTTCCCAAGTTTGTTTTTTGCCAGAATTAGCCTTAACCATTACTGGTTTGCCATATTTATCTTGTTTTAACATACCAGTACTGGGATCTCTGTCCTTGTTGGTAAATTGATTCCCCCTAAAAGGGTTTAATGCATCTGCTTGTTCATAGGTAGCAGCACGATATACATCAGCAACCCACTCGTTAACATTACCAGCCATGTTATATAAACCAAAATCATTTGGTAAATAACTTTTCACATCTTCGGTAAATGCAGCTCTATCATTTAAAGATCCACCGACACCCATATAATCGCCTTTGGCTCTTTTAAAATTGGCTAATATTTCTCCTCTTGTTTTCTTCTTAGCAGAAGTTATGCCTAAGCCATTCCAAGGATAAATCTTCTTTTCTTCTATATTTTGTTGTTTTGTATTACCAATTAGTGCTAAAGCGGCATATTCCCATTCTGCCTCTGTAGGTAAACGATAAGGTTGCAAAATTACACCATCTTCTAACCTCACATTTCTTGTTGCTACCGGAGCACCCCTTCTACCAGAAGTTGCAGCGGCGCCAGCGGTAGGTGTTGCAGCCGGGTTTAAATCAGCCATCGCACCTGGTCCTTTATCATCGTATTGATTATTTAAATAAACCTCTGTATTAAATGGTTTGTCTTTTTTCACGATAGGTGTAGTAGGTGCATTTTTGCCGGTTGCAGTACCATTAACGGCAGCAAAAGAGTTCATGTAGCCTTTATCACGCAGTAATTTCTCATTTACCATATCAGTACGCCAAGCACAATACCTTTCTGCTTGCAAAGCACTAACGCCAACTACAGGGTAATCTTTATAAGCAGGGTGTCTTAAGTAATTATTTACAAAAGGTTCATTAAATGAAAGCGGGCTACGCCAAACCAGGGTGTCAGGAAGTTCCTCGTAATAATATTGCTCGTCGGTTGGATACATTCTTCTAATCCAATTTAGGTATTCTAACCAGTTCGTATTAGAAACTTCAGTTTCATCCATGTAGAATGAACTTATGGTTACTTCTCTTTTATGGTTGTAATTGCTTAGGTCCTGCCCAGGTATATCAACTGCGCTACCACCCATAATAAATTCGCCCCCTTCAATTTCTATCAAACCTTCTCCAACACCACGCTTAAATTTACTGGCAACTTCAAATCCACCATTTGCTCTTTCATTATAGGCATAGCCTGTTTTATTAGATACACTGGCAGAGTTTTTAGGAGGGTTGCACGAAGAAACAAAGAATGTCCCTGCAATTAGTATCAAAGAATAGTAAAATATTTTTTTCATAAATTGTGCCTTTATAACACTTAACTGATAAAATTACATAAAAAATGGGCTATCTGCCAAAAAAACTTTTTTAATTGAAACGATTTTATAGGGGCGATTATAAAATAACAATTGTAACGCTTAATGATTGTAAATATTGCAAGTGCTGGAAATTTAAAAAATTGCAAATCTGGATATTTGATAGGCTTTATCTGGTTATAAGTTAGGGTATAAATGAATAATCTTTTATACATTTATAGTTAATATACATTTTGTGAATATTTACAAGGTTTAACATTTTGATACTTTGAAATAAGTAAACACTATGTTAACTTGCATGCTAGTTTATACCTATATCCAACGAATGAATTCAAAGTACTTTAGTACAGCTGCCATTGGCATGCTTTCTTTAGCAATTTTTTGTGGCAAACTGCAGGCTCAAGTTGTGCAACCAGGTACTCAAACAAATGGTAGCCAATCGAACAATGTATCTTCGGCTGTACCATTTTTGCTAATTACTCCCGATGCGAGAGCTGGAAGTATGGGCGAAGCTGGGGTTGCAGTGCAGCCAGATGCTAATGCAATGAGTATTAACCCCGCTAAATTGGCATTTTTGGATAAACCTTATGGATTTTCTGCATCTTACAGCCCGTGGTTAAAAAGCTTGGTTCCAGATATTAACTTAGCTTACATTAGCGGATTTTATAAACTAAATGATCAAAGTGCATTTGGCGCATCTTTACGTTATTTTTCACTAGGTCAAATTCAATTAACAGATGCAGGGCAGCAAGACTTGGGGATTTACAGTCCTAATGAATTTGCTTTTGATGCGACCTATTCTAGGAGGTTTGGAGAAGATTTTTCTTTAGGTACAACGGCTAGGTTTATTTATTCTAATCTAACTTCTGGTCAGTTTTCTGCTGGCCAAGAAACTAAGGCAGGTACCGCATTTGCGATGGATGTATCTGCATTTTATAAAAAACCAACAATAATGTTTGGTAAAGACGCTATTCTTTCGGCAGGCTTAAATATATCTAACATTGGCACTAAAATGGGTTATGTTGATGGTGGTAGTGAATATTTCATTCCAACAAATTTTAAATTGGGTGGTGCTGGTACTTTAATTATTGATGATTATAACCAGTTTACCTTCGCGTTAGATTTTAATAAACTAATGGTACCCACTCAGCCCATCAGAGCTTCAGATGGCAGTATAATATCTGGGAAAGATCCAGATCGTTCGGTTTTATCAGGGATGTTTGGCTCATTTAACGATGCCCCAGGTGGTTTTAGTGAAGAAGCAAAAGAAATAAGTATAGCTGCTGGGGCAGAATATTGGTATAATCAGCAATTTGCATTAAGGGCAGGTTATTTTTACGAAGCACCAGAGAAAGGAGACAGAAGATATTTAACATTGGGAGCAGGTTTAAAATACAATATTTTTAATATCGATATTGCCTATTTAATTGCAAATCCTCAGAAAAGTCCACTGGCTAATACACTTAGATTTAGCTTACTTTTCAATTTCGGGAATACAAAATAATGAAGATAAAAGTTGGGTTTGGTTTTGATGTTCACCAATTAAAAGATAATCATCCGTTTTTTGTTGGCGGTGTAAATTTAGAGCATCATAAAGGTGCGTATGGACACTCTGATGCAGATGTTTTACTACATGCCATTTGCGATGCACTTCTAGGTGCAGCAAATTTAAGAGATATCGGCTTCCATTTCAAAAACACCGATCCACAGTGGAAGGGTATTAGCAGTATCATTTTATTAAAAGAAACGGTTAAGTTATTACGTGAAAAAGGTTATGAAATAGGAAATATTGACGCCATGTTGTGCTTAGAAGCACCAAAAGTAAATCCTCATATACCAAAAATGCAAGAAAATATTGCTGCTGCGATTGACATTTCGATTGATGATATTTCTATTAAAGCTACTACCAATGAACAAATGGGGTTTATTGGTAGGGAAGAAGGTGTTGTAGCTTATGCAGTTTGTTTGATTGAGAAGGTTTAAGGTTATTTTACCAGCATTGCATAATCGAAGGATTAAATATTTGAAAAGCAATACCAGTAATCCTTAGGTTAATTCAGTCCCGTTTTTTGTTTTAATTCCCGAAAAATCGGGAGATTTCCACTTCAACCGAGTTTAGAAATAAATTGCCTCTGCTACTATTTGGGCTAAACACCCAGCAACCTTTAATAGAATTGCAGACTAGAGTTCTATAAACGGGATGCCAACGAAAATCCTTTTACAAGTCCTTTCAGGGGATTTAGGGTAAAACGTTGTAGTGTACAGCCCGACTAACATTAATTAAAATTTCTGTCCCTGCTTTTCCAAAAAAATATCAATACAAAATTGACAAATTATTATAATTACCCTGTAACGTAAAAAGTCGGCGATTACTTAACGTAATGCCGACTTTCTGAAAAAAGAAATGATTTATTTATTCTTCTAAATAGCCGAATTTACCTTCGTTATAATCGGCCAATGCTTGCTGTATTTCTTCACCAGTATTCATTAAAAATGGACCATAAGCAACAATGGGTTCATTAATTGGTTCTCCACTTAAAATTAATACAATGCTATTTTCTAGTGCTTCGAGCTCAATATTTTCACCCTCATTTTTGAAGTGTATAAATTGGTCTGTTTTGGCAGTTTCATTGCCATTCACTTTTATACTTCCTTCTATGATAATGAAACCAGTATTGAAATTTTCAGAAAAACTGAAGTCTACTTTTGCTCCTTTATTTAAACGAGCATTGTACATTTCTATTGTGCTAAAGGTTGAAGCATTTCCATTTTTGCCTTGATAATTACCGGCAATAACTTCAATCTTTCCGCCATCGTTTGGTAGTTCTACAATATGTAAATCTTGCTGTTTAATGCCTTGGTATTTAGGTGTAGTCATTTTATCCTTAGCGGGAAGATTTACCCAAAGTTGTACCATTTGAAACACGCCACCTTTTTTGCTGAAATTTTCTTCGTGGTATTCTTTATGTAGTATGCCTTTGGCAGCTGTCATCCATTGGATATCGCCGGGGTAAATTACGCCACTATTCCCAGCACTATCATGATGCGCAACTGCGCCATGGTAAGCAATAGTTACAGTCTCAAAGCCGCGATGTGGATGAACGCCAACGCCACGAGGTTCGTTACGTGCAGAAAACTCAATTTTCCCATTATAGTCGAGCATATAAAATGGACTCATGTTCAATCTATATCCACTTGGAAAGAAATTATGAACTCTAAACCCATCTCCAACCATGTGTGGTGCAGGTGGATTTAATATTGCTGATACTTGTTTCATTTTCATAGTATTGCGTATAGAGATTACTGCGTATTGCGAAATGCAAACTAGAATTTTGAGCTATTAAGCTTGTTTGATGAACTGTAATTCGCCTAAAATTTTAACTTCTTCACTAACCATTACACCACCAGTTTCTAAAGCAGCATTCCAAGTTAAACCAAAATCAGAACGATTTAATTTTCCGCTCAAGGTAAAACCTGCTTTAGTTTGTCCCCAAGGATCTGTTGCAATTCCGCCAAATTCTGCAGTTAATTTAACTGGTTTGGTTGTGCCTTTAACAGTTAAATCTCCAGTTAATTTATAATCATCGCCATCTTTTTCTACATTGGTAGATTTAAATTCGATAGTTGGAAATTGTTCTGCATCAAAAAAGTCAGCACTTTTTAAGTGGTTATCACGATCCGTATTTCCAGTATCTAGTGAACTTAATTCTCCTTTAAAAGAAATGTCAGCATTGGTAAATTCATCGCCTTCTGAAGTTAAATCTGCAGAGAAAGATTTTAAGCTACCAGTTACTGTGGTAATCATTAAGTGTTTTACTTTAAATTGTAATTCGCTGTGGGTTGGGTCTAATGCCCATTTAGTTAATGCCATAATATTTTTGTTTTATATCTTATTTAAATTGATAATACAAAATTACGGCAAGCTGCTCAGCTACACATTGATGTATGGTAAGAAAATTGGACAATTGTTAATGGTTTATAGACAATAGCCTGGTCTAAAAATAATACGGGTACTTAAGCTATTAACCAAAGCTTACCTAAAATGTTTGTTGGCTAGGTCTTTACGAACGCGACTTAAAGATTCGGGAGTAATGCCCAAATAAGAAGCAATCATCCATTGTGGTACGCGTAAAGTTAAGTTTGGATAGAGTTTAATGAAGTCTAAATACCTTTCTTCAGCAGTTGCTGATAACAACATATTTAACCTTTTTTGCATAAAGCGGATGGAGTTATGCAACATTAAAATGTTTAGTTCTAATATCTCTGGAACGATGTTTTTAATGGCCGGAAAGAAATCTTTTTTAACTACAACAACTTCTGTATCTTCAATAGCATCAATATAAAATACAGCTGGCTCATTAAAAACAGAGGTATCTCTGTCTGATAACATCCAATCTTCTGGTGCAAATTGAATGATGTGTTCTTTGCCCTTTTCGTCTATAGAGAAGTACCTTAACAAGCCACTATTTACAAAGTACGCCTCAGATTTTAAATCGCCAGCGTTTAAAAGAATTTGACCTTTTTTAATGGTTTTCGTTTTTAAACAGCTTACAGCTTCAGTAGCCTGTTCTTCTGTAATGGCTAATCTTTTTTTAAGGTAAGCGGCAAATTTGTCGAGCATGAATTATTTCTTAGGCGTTGGGATGTTATCGAAATTAGCAGCACACTTGCCACAGCCAGAAGCACAACCATCACTTTTTGGAGAAACGGAACGATAAATCATTCTGCCTACGTAAAATAATGCGGCAGCAAAAATGATAATCATTAAAATGAACTGGATATCCATACTGCAAAATTACGATTTATTAAATAGGAGGGTTCAGATTAGTGTAAAAATACTTGTTTAAACATTAAGGTATTAAGTAAAATTAAGATTTGAAACGATTTACTTAATTACCTTAATTTCTTAATGTTGAAAAGCTTCCATTAACCCAACCGTACCGCCAACCCAATCAAAATCTGCATTGTAGCGTACGCCAATCATTTTGCCACGACTTAATCTGCCTAAATTAATACAAAGTTGAGGTTCGCCACCTTCTGGCCACAAATACATCATTCTAATTTCAGCCTTAACGCCAGCATCTAAAGCCTGGATTACTGGTTCATAAGTAACTTTACGTTGCAAAATCCAATTTTCAGGGTCTTTAATTTGACTAATATCGTTTTCAGTTACATCTATAATTACACCCATGCCAGCAAAGCTGAATAAAGGTTTTAAAACATAATTTTCTAAATCTGTTGGGATGCTCTCGATAGTGTTTAGGAAGCGAGTTTCAGGTACAAATTCACTATCCAAAAACGGCATGGTATATTTACTGATGCGATAAAACCAGTTTGGGTGTGTAATCCATTCAATGTCTAGTTCTTCTCTTGGATCGAAGCTGCTTTTAAAAATGTCTGTATTTTCTCCAATTTCATCAAAAATCAATCGGTTATAAATTCTTTTTAGCTGAATTTTTTCCCCATTCTCGCTGTAAAATAATTGATTTCCTTCTTTAAAAATTTCATCCAATCCTAAAATTTTAATACCCAAATGTTTTGCAGTTACAAAGAAGTCGATTGCGGTTTTTTGGTTAGGTGCATCGATATCCATTAGCGCAACTTGATGAGGTTCATATTTGCCAACGATTACCTCTTTTAATAACTCGAAGTATGATTTTTCATTTAACCCATTAAAATAAGGGCTTAAATTATCATCTAAGTCAAATTCTTCTTTATAAGTTTTAGCCAAATGAGCTTGAAATCCATATAGAGATGGAAAACCCTGCATCTCAATTAACATTGGTGTAAGTTCACCATTTTTGTCTTTACATAATCCATAATCGAATGTTAAAAAATGGGGGTGGGCAGTTTCATTGGGTACATTCCATTCTGCCGGAATTGCTTTTTGTGTGAGCTCTTTAAAATTATCTTGTTTAATTAGCGAAATAATCTCTTCGCCTGCAGCAATCAATTTGGCTTTTAGTGCATCTGGAATAAAAATTGGCGTTTCTGCCACGCGAAATGGAATAGTAGGAAAACCTGCTTCCAAATTCTGCATGAAGTGTTTGTACTTTTCTTCGTTATAATTGGTGTTAAAAGCTTTACGGTATTTTTCAATCATGGTAGATGAGTTAAAAATTTACCACATAAGTACATAGTTAAAATAGATAATTTGACTATGTGCCTATGTGGTTTTAAGCCCCTTTAGGGGTTGGGGTTTCTTTGCAAAGCATTAATTGCTTCGGTTAAAAAATTAGGTAAAATCACACTTTGTGTTAAGGTTATTCTATTCGGGTCGTCCAAACTATTTAACATATCGAGGTATTTATCTTCGCCATGGTTTTTAATAATCGCAGTTTTCTTTTCGTCCTGTAGCAAATACATTTTCATCCCTATAGGGTCTGCCTCTGGATGAAATTGAGTGCCAATAATCTGCTCAGAGAAACGAATTGCCATTAAACAACGCTCTAAAGCCACATGTGGTCGTTCCTTTTCTATCGCTAAAATCTTCGCACCTTTCAGTTCAAAATCTGCTTCATTGGGTTGTATAACTTGCCAATCTCTACTATCAACAGAATAAAATGGATCTGGTAAGCCTTTAAATACAGTTTCCAATTCTCCATTAGCAGTTAGACTTATGGGGAAGATTCCGAAAGCATTTGATTTACGTTGTGTAACCATTCCTAAGCCATATTTTCTGCAAGCCAATTGAAATGAATGACAAATTAAAAAAGCATGTTTTTTATGTTCGTTCGTGTTGTTAAATCCTTCCATTTCATCTAATAATAAGAAAAAATCATGCTCCCATTTTTCTCCTTCTCCATCAAACGGACTTCCAGGGCCGCCACTCGAAATAAAAATATCGTAGCTTAAATCTGGTATTTCTCCTTTTTGTCTTAAGTCAAATAAATCGAAAGTGATGTTTAAGTTAGATTGTTCGCGATAACTTTGTAGCAGTTCCTGAATTCCCCTCATTCCTTGATTAGGGAAGCCGTTATTCATGTCGATAACGGCTACCTTAATATGTCTTTGTTCACTCATCTATCCCGCTCCAATTAATGTTTGGGTAGTAATATAATCTACTACCGATTCAAAACTTCCAGTTTTTTCGTAAACAGCCAATTGTCTATCTGCGCCAGTTCCGTTTTCTAAAATTTTGTGCACATAGTTTATTTCATTTCTGCTTCCCAATTCATCAACCACATCGTCGATAAAATCAAGTAATTCTAAAATCAGGTTTCTACAATTCACTTCCATTTCTTTACCAAAATCGATTAGGTTTCCATCAATTCCGTAGCGGGCAGCTCTCCATTTATTTTCGTTGATTAATGCTCTAGAATAACTGATAAACTCCATATTTTGCAAACGAAGTTTATACAACTTAGCACATAATGCTTGAAATAACGCTGTAAAAGCCATGGTTTCATCAATTAACATCGGGCAATCGCAAATGCGAAATTCTACTGTGTCGAAAAATGGATGTACACGAATATCCCACCAAATTTTCTTGGCGTTATCCATGCAATTCGTTTTGATTAATAGTTTTACATAATTGTCGTAATCTTCAATGCTATTGAAAATATCAGGAATACCTGTACGAGGGAACTTATCAAAAACCTTTGTTCTGAACGATTTGTAACCTGTATTTCTACTTTCCCAAAATGGAGAGTTCGTAGAAAGCGCAAAAACGTGAGGTAAAAAATACCTTACTTGGTTCGCAATGTGGATTGCCAATTCGCGAGATTGAAAGCCCACATGAACGTGCAAGCCAAAAATTAAATTAGAACGGGCAGCTTCCTGTAGTTCGTTAACAATTTCGCTATATCGCGGATGCTCTGTAATCAATTGTTTTTCCCAATGAGAAAAAGGGTGTGTGCCGGCAGCGCCGATACGTAAACCTTGTTCTCCAGCTAACTGGGAAACGGTGTGTCGCAATTGCGATATTTCTTTTCTAGCCTGATCGGTGTTATGGCAAATACCAGTTCCAACTTCAACCACAGCTTGGTGCATTTCTGCTTTTACTTGATCCTTATGGATTTTTTGAGCAGATTCTACAATTTTTTGATCGTGTGAGGTTAGTTCTCTGGTAACGGGATCAACTACCATGTACTCTTCCTCTATGCCGAGCGTAAATTCATTCATCATCTTATTCCCTATTTAGGTTATCCCAATTATTTTTTTGGTGCTGTTTTTTTTGCTGCAGCAGGTTTTGCAGGTGCAGCTGCCTTAGCTTTCAAAGGAGCCTTTGGCGCCGCTGCTTTAGGTTCTGCCTTTGGCTTCACTTCTTTAATTGCTGGGCTTGCTTTAATTCCTTTTGGCAAAGTCGCATCTGTTAATGGTAAACCAGCAGCTGATGTTTTCACATATTTACCCCAAGTTAAATTATCCTGACCATCTTTTTGAGCTTTGGCTCTTTCAATTGCATAGTTAGCAGTTGTCTCTACAACCCAGTCGAAGTTTTCTTGTCCAACGCTGTTATAATCTGCATCTGGTGCAGGGTTACAGAAATCGATAGCGATAGGCACACCATCACGTACAGCAAACTCGACTGTGTTAAAATCATAGCCTAAATAAGCACACAATTTCAACGTATATTCTTCAATGGTTTTTAATAATTCTGGGCTCGAAGGTGGTCCATCTACCACGTAGCGTAAGTGCTGTGGGTTGCGTGGCTCATATTGCATAATGCGAACGTGTTTGCCGCCGATGCAATAACATCTAAAATATTCTTCGAAAATAATTTCTTCTTGCAAAAGCATTACCAGTTGATCGGTGCCATTGTGTTTGTTAAAGAAATCTTCTTTATCATGTAATTTATAAACGTCTCTCCAACCACCACCGTCAAAAGGTTTCATGTATGCTGGAAAACCTGTGTATTCGAAAATTGCATCCCAATCTAATGGCATCGCTAAGTTTGAAAATGATTCCCCTGTTGTTCCAGTAGGATGTTGTCTTGATGGAATTAATGCTGTCTTTGGAACAGGAACTCCAATTTGCTCTGCCAATGCATTGTTAAAGAACTTTTCGTCAGCGCTCCACCAAAATGGATTATTGATAACTGCTGTTCCGGTAATTGCCGCATTTTTTAAGGATGCACGATAGAAAGGTACGTCTTGAGAAATACGGTCGATAATTACCGCATAACCTAGAGGCGCATTTTGAAACATTTTTTCGATTTTCACTGCTTCTGCAGTAATTCCCTTTTCTGCTTTTTGGTTAATTCTCTCTATTACTGCTTCTGGAAATGAGCGTTCTTGCCCAAATAAAATTCCGATTTTCTTCATAAATATTGATGTTTTCTAATGTTGTAATGTTATATGTTGTAAAGCTTGAATGTTAGCTTGAACCCAATTTTTACTGACTTTCGGACCTTTGGACTATTTATAATTGTGATAAATATTCAGGGAACATGTTTCTCCAAGTTGGCCAATCGTGGTCGGCATTCTGTCTAACATCTAGCCAATGGTTAATTCCTTTTCTGTTTAATATTTCAGATAATCTTTCGTTATCGCCTTTGCACATATCTCTGTCTGATGTTCCCAAAACAATTTTCATGTGCCAAAGTTCTTGGTTCATATCATTCGGTACAAAATCTACCGGATTGTTAAAGTAAGCTTCATCGTTGTAAAAGCCATCTAGCTGACTAGAAATATCAAAAGCACCACTCATGCTAAACATGTGGCTAACTGTCCATGGGTGGCGAAAAGCAAAATTTGCAGCATGATAACCACCAAAACTACAACCCGCAGTAATCACTTTGTGGTGCCCAGTTTCGTGTTTGGCTAATGGAACAAGTTCTTCCAACAAGAATTTATCGTACCAAACATGGTTTTTAACACGCTCTGCCGGATGCACTCCTTTATTATACCAACTTAGCTTATCAATGCCATCAGGGCAATAAACTTTAACTTTTCCTTCATTAATGAAACCAGAAATGGCATCAATTAATTTAAAATCTTTGTTTTCGTAATAACTTCCCATGCTGGTTGGGAAAAGTAATATCGGATATCCGCTATGCCCAAAAATTAGGGTCTTGATATCCATGTTTAGGCTTGGACTATACCATTCTTTTAATTCTTCTTTCACGGGCTTTCAATTAGATGCTTTAAGGTATAAAAATCTATATCAAACACAAAGAAATAAATATATTTATTGCTATAAATCTGTCCTTTATGTAAAAAATACCGTTGCCTACTCGAATTTTTATCGAGATTTGTACCTTTGCGCCAGATTAGTGAGAAAGCTTATGTACACCACATTAACATTACCTACCGTTATCAAAACTACCCATCATATCAAATCGGCCAACTTAAAAAGAGAAGTCGAAATCGAAATTTTCAGCCCTGATAATTTATTGGGGAACGAGCGTGTTAACCTATTGTTGCTGAATGATGGGCAAGACTTGGCTCAGATGAACATTGAAGAAATGCTTAATTCATTATATGCTAAATGGAGTATCGAGCCTACGGTAGTAATCGGAATTAAAGCTAGCAATGAGCGTATTTTAGAATATGGCATTGCCGGAAAACCTGATTTTAAAAAGCGTGGCGCAAAGGCAGATGCTTATACAGATTTTATTATAAAAGAGTTAATGCCTTTTGTACAGAGCGAAGTAGATGTAACGATTAATGGTAAACGTGCTTTCGCTGGTTTTTCTTTAGGGGGTATCACTGCTTTTGATATTGCTTGGAATCACGATAACTATTTTGATGCAGTTGGTGTTTTCTCGGGTTCTTTTTGGTGGAGGAAAAAAGATTTAAGTGCGGGTTATACTGATGATGATCGCATTGTACATGAAATGATCCGTGATACCAAAGCTAATCCTGCTGTTAAATTTTGGCTAATGACGGGCACAAATGATGAACTTGCTGACCGTAACCATAACTTTATTATCGATTCTATTGACGACACGATTGATGTAGTTAAAGAATTAATGAAAAAAGGCTATCAAAGACCACATGATGTGTTTTATTATGAAATGGTTGGCGGAAAACACGATGTGCCAACCTGGGCTAAAGCAATGCCTAAATTCTTGGAATGGGCTTTCCCTAAAAAAGGGATCTAAATTTTTATTGTCTTTTCTAATTTTTCTATTATTATTTTAGAACTTCAATTGGTTTTTAGTGTTTTAAGGAACAATTGATAACTAAATGAGAGAAAAAATAAACAAAATTATTTTTGGGCATGATACGCATGGTGGTAAGCTGTTCGATATCATTTTGTTATGGGTAATATTCGCAAGTGTTATCATTGTAATTGCTGAAAGTGTACCTTCATTACATACAAAATTTGGTGATTTCTTTTTCTATGCAGAATGGACTATTACTATCTTATTTACAATAGAGTATATACTAAGAATCTGGAGTAGCAAAACCCCTTTTAGATACATATTTAGCTTTTGGGGATTGGTTGATCTATTATCCATTCTGCCAACTTACTTAGAACTTTTAAATTTTGGTTTCCATTATTTACTAGCCATTAGAATATTTAGGTTGCTGCGGGTATTTAGGATATTTAAACTGGTAAGGTTTAGTAGAGAAGCTCAGAAGTTGATGCTAGCTTTAAGAGCAAGCAGGCATAAAATGGGTGTTTTTTTAATGGCTGTTTTAACCATTATGGTGTTGTTGGGTACCGTAATGTATGTGATAGAAGGTGGTGAAAATGGTTTTACGAGTATTCCTCAAAGTATTTATTGGGCAATTGTTACCGTAACAACTGTTGGTTTTGGAGATATTGTTCCACAAACAGTTGCTGGAAAATTTCTATCATCTATCGCGATGATTTTGGGCTATGCAATTATTGCAGTACCTACCGGAATAATATCGGTAGAGTTGGCGAGAAATAAATCAGAAGATAAGATTTGTGAAGTTTGCAAACATGACAATCCAGATGATGCGCATTATTGCAACCAATGTGGGTTGAAGTTTTAATGGCTCAATTGTTCAATTTCATCTGAAGCATAAATGTGAATTCCCTTTGGCTCTTTACCTGCTTGATTAAGCATCGCAGCCGCTACTTTCTCTATCCTAATACTTCGATATTTACGTAAACCGCCTACTAAAATTGGATTGATCAGTCGCATTGTTATAGTCATCAATTTTTCGCCTAATCTATTCTCTTTTCTATTCCCATCTAACAAAGAAGGGCGATAAATATTCATACTTTGAAAAGGTATAGCTTGTAAATCTCTTTCAACCTCGCCTTTAGTGCGGGTGTAGAATATTTTCGATTTAGCATCAGCACCAACCGAGGAAACTAAATGATAGGTTTTGGCACCATTTTTAAAAGCGATGTGCGCCAAATCTAATGGATATTGATAATCTATTTTTTTATAAAGCTCGAGGTTTGGAGTTTGTTTAACTGTAGTACCTAAACAGCAAAATACATCATCTCCAATAATTTCATCACTATGTAAATGCAGTTCGTCTAAATTGATGGTTAGCTGTTTTAGTTTTGGATTATTGCTGTCGATCTTCTTTCGGGCTATTACCAATATTTCTCTATAATTAGAACTAGCCAATAATTTTTCCAACAGATTGGCTCCAATTAATCCTGTGGCTCCAATTAAAATAGCTTTTTTGCTCATAGTTTATTTTTCTTTTTAAAGATGAGAGAATATTGCTTATTGCCATCATAGTATTTTCCTGATATTGTTAGAGGAATTACGCCAAAACTATCTCGTAATCCCGAAAGGAAAAAATAGGGTTTTGCAGGTTTAAGTGGCGCTGTGTAAGGTATAAATTTTAATTTGCCATTGTTATCAGCCACTCCATTTTCTGGATTAAAAATGCTTGCCTTTTTGTTTTTAGAAATTAAAGTAATTTTACTTGCTACTAAATAACCATCCGCTAAAGATAATTTAACGACCATTCCATTTACGGTACTATTATATTCAACCATTTCATAAGCCTTTTGCGCAAAGCTGATAATTGGGCTTATCATAAATAAGGTAAGGATTAAGATTTTGCGAAGTTTCATTTAACTATAATAAGCTCTCCAATTACTATTGTAATTTTTATCAAAGTTTTCTTTGCTGTCGAAAACTGCATTAAAGTTGCTTAAAGTAAAATAATCAAATTCATCAAAATGTTTTAAGATCTCGAAATATTCTTGTTTTAGTTGTACAGTTAAGCCAGATTGTTTAGCTTTTTTTAATTCTGAATTTTTGTAGAAAAAGAAAGTAACATGTTCGCCAAATCTTGCAATCTTCCAAAGTACATTTTTATATTTCTCCTCAATTGAAGTAGTAGTTGCTAATGAAATTTTGGTGTTTGCCTCCTCTTTCGCTAAAGGTTCAAAGGCATAAAATAAAACCAAAACAGGTTGCGAATTTGAGAGATGAAAGCTCTCCTCATATTTTTTCTCGATGATGTTAACTATACGTTTTGAGGGAGTAAATCGGTCTTTAAGGAAAAAAATGCCTAGGTCAACTTCGTATTCAAATATGAGTTGGAGTCTCAATGTTCCGTTATCTAGAGTATCTGTGTAGATATTTAAAATTTGAACAAGATATTTTTTATGTATCCACTCGGCAAACGCATTAAACTTTGGGTCGATATTATTTTTGCCCAACTTAATTAAGCGGGTTATTTTATATTCCTGATCTGAGGGTCTAAGCATAGGCTAGTTTAACAAATTTTTCCCCATAAATAAACTAAACAATCAATTTTATTGATACGTGGATTGAAATTAGTGATTTTCTTTAACCTTTAATAAGCTGTAATTTCACAACATGATAAAAGGATTATTTGAGACGCACTTATTTGTAGAAAATTTAGAGAAGTCGATTGATTTTTATAAAAATGTTTTAGGCCTAACCGAATGTGGTTATAATGACAGGCGCAGAGTTGCATTTTTTTGGATTGGAGAACCGAAAGGGGCAATGTTGGGTTTGTGGGAAAAACCAAAAGCAGAAATTGATATTAGACATTTTGCTTTTAGCTGTGATGTTGATGATATATTAAATAAAGCTGTAAAGTTTCTAAAAGCTAGAAAATTACAACCTTACAACTTTTTAAAAGATGGTAATGAAAAGCCAATGGTTTTTGCTTGGATGCCAGCTGTTGCAATTTATTTTAAAGATCCGGATGGTCACGATTTAGAATTCATCGCGATTTTAGAAGGACAGGGAAAGCCTGAACTTGGTGTTATTTCTTATGAAGAATGGTTGGAGAGGAAAGGTAATTAACCTTTTCCAAACTTAACCAAAGCTTCTTCTACAGATGATAAAAAGTTAACTAGATTCCCATTATTACTTTCGTAAATAAAATCTTTAAGGCTGTTACTATTATAATTTTTAAAATCGCCGATAATTGTTAATCTTATTCGGTAATTAGAAAACTTCTGAAGAATTTCTCCCGCCATCCCGTTCTTTAAATCGAAAAAATCTGGATTAATATTTTTTTCATAGATAATGATTTTATCGAAATCTTGATAATATAGATTACCCAATAAATCTAAAGCGTCTTCAGTATTTTTAATGATGATTTCAGATGAAGTCACTTCAGCAATTTTGATATTATTTATAGTGTGGTTTATAATTTCCATAGGCATAAACTTAGGGATAATTCCGATATTAGAAAAAGTTAACCTCTTTTAACCATGCAAGAAATAGATATCGTTGCTTATGCTTTCGCCCAGTTTGCCAAAATGGATGCTGATGAATTTGAACATTCGAAGCCGCATTGGAAATTAAAGCAATACAAGAAAGGTGATTTTTACAATCAGCATAGAACCGTTTGTAAGTTTTTAGGGTTCATTATTGAGGGAGTATTTCGTTCTTATGTAGTAGATGAAAAAAGCGGCGAAGAAAAAAATGTCTTTCTTTATTCGGGTAATCAATTTGTGGTTACTTTTAAGAGCTTCATAAATCAAATGCCTTGCGATTACCATACTCAAGCAATGACCGATGCAACTGTTGTTTATATTCATATTGATGATCTATTGCAACTTTATCAGCAATCTCATCAATGGGAAACCTTTGGCAGGTTGTTGGCTCAAGAAGCTTTTAACATTGCCATGGATAGAACAGAAAGTTTCTTTTTTAAAACGCCAGAACAACGCTATCTGGATTTAATTAAATACCATCCACAGATTTTTAATAACATTCCGCTCTATCATATTTCTTCTTATTTAGGTATTCAAGGGCCATCTTTAAGTAGGATAAGAAAAAGATTAACAGGTAAATGACGATTTTAACTTAGGTTAAAATTATTGAGGTTTTTAAGCTGGAGATTTGAGGTGTCAAATTAAAAGAAAAACGACATGAAAACTTTAAATCTAAAATCAAAAACAATTTTATTGATACATGGTCTATTTGTAAACAACTTAAGCTGGGAAGGCTGGAAAGCTTTCTTTGAAGCCAAAGGTTATACTGTATACAATCCCGCAAATCCATCTCATTCAGGCAATCCTGCAGATTTAAGAACGAATATCGACCCAAATTTAACCAAAGTAAATTTTGTAGACGTAGTAGAAAACCTGGTTAAGTTTATCGATACCTTACCAGAAAAACCAATCCTTATCGGTCATTCATTAGGCGGTTTAACCGTTCAAAAATTAATGGATTTGGGTAAAGGTGAAGCAGGCGTGATGATAGATGGTGCACCACCAATGGGTGTTATTCCTTTCGAATTTAGTTTTTGGAAATCTAATTTCACAGTGGTTAATCCATTTAAAGGCAATTCTGTTTTTATGCCAAGTAAAAAATGGTTTCATTATACTTTTGGCAATACTTTAAGTAGAGCAGAATCTGATAGAGTATTTGATGAAATTGCAGTTCCAGAAAGTAGGGCTATTGCTTGGGGAACATTAAAAAGTTATGCTAAAGTAGATTTCAAAAAAGCACATCAACCCCTATTATTTATTGCTGGCGAGAAAGATCACATTATGCCTGCAAGTTTAAACAAAAGAAACTTTAAAGCGTATAAAAACGCGGATAGCATCACAGAATTTAAAATGTTCGAAGGTAGAGGCCATTATATTTGTGGTGATGACAACTGGGAAGAAGTAGCTACTTATGTTTACAATTGGATTAATAAATAGGAAGTAAGTTCTTAAATTTTAGCACAGGTTTTGTTAACTAAACCCGATTGGATTGAAATCCTTTTTTAGATTGCCATCCTGAGTGCTTGCCTGTCGTGGCTGGTGTCGAAGGGCAAATCTAAAAAAGATTGTAATGGAAAGCGGGACTGATGTTTCCGATGAGCATTGGTTTTGCTTTACTCCTAAATCACCTAAAGGGAACTTGCAGATTTTGCCCCAAACTATTGACAGTCAAAATTTAACAAAAATATAATGACATAAATAGTATGCCAAGCCCTTAAAAATTCAATTAAAAACACTATCTTTGCGCCAAAATTATAGGCGCATTTTATGCAAAAGATTAGAAATATAGCTATTATAGCACACGTTGACCACGGTAAAACTACATTGGTTGATAAGATTTTACACTCTTGTTCTGTTTTTCGTGATAACGAACAAAAAGGAGAGTTGATATTAGACAACAATGATTTAGAGCGTGAACGTGGGATCACAATCGTTTCTAAAAATGTTTCGGTACAGTACAAAGACGTAAAAATTAACATCATTGATACTCCTGGTCACGCGGATTTTGGCGGTGAGGTTGAGCGTGTATTGAAAATGGCTGATGGTGTTTTGTTATTGTGTGATGCTTTTGAAGGTGCAATGCCTCAAACGCGTTTCGTAACGCAAAAAGCTTTGGCTTTAGGTTTAAAACCAATTGTTGTTGTAAACAAAGTTGATAAAGAAAACTGTAGGCCAGAAGAGGTTTATGAGCAGATTTTCGAATTATTCTTCAACTTAGAAGCTACAGAAGACCAATTAGATTTTCCTGTAATTTATGGTTCTTCTAAACAAGGTTGGATGAGTACTGATTGGAAAGTTCCAACTACAGATATTTTTGCTTTGTTAGACGCTGTTGTTGCAAATATTCCAGCTCCACCAATGTTAGAAGGTACATTGCAAATGCAGATTACATCATTAGATTATTCATCTTTTGTTGGTCGTATTGCAATTGGACGTGTACACCGTGGCACAATTAAAGAAAACCAACCTATTACGTTAATTAAACGTGATGGTAAAATGGTTAAATCTAGAGTAAAAGAACTTTATACTTTTGAAGGTTTAGGTAAAATTAGAACTACAGAAGTTAGTTCTGGAGATATTTGTGCGGTTGTAGGTATCGATGGTTTTGATATTGGCGATACTATTGCTGATTTTGAAGCACCAGAGCAATTACCAGTAATTAGCATCGATGAGCCAACAATGAATATGTTGTTTACCATTAACAACTCTCCATTTTTTGGTAAAGAAGGTAAATTAGTTACTTCTCAACGTATCAAAGATCGTTTGATGAAGGAAATGGAGAAAAACTTAGCATTAAAAGTTGTTGAAACTCAAGGTGCAGATTCATGGTTGGTTTACGGTCGTGGTATTCTCCATTTATCAGTATTAATCGAGACCATGCGCCGTGAAGGTTATGAGTTGCAAGTTGGACAGCCACAAGTTATCGTTAAAGAAATTGACGGTAAAAAATGTGAGCCAATTGAAACTTTAATTGTGGATGTACCTGGCGATGTTGCTGGTAAGGTAATCGAATTGGTAACTCAACGTAAAGGTGAGTTGTTGATCATGGAACCAAAAGGCGACTTACAACATTTAGAATTCGAAATCCCTGCTCGTGGTATTATCGGTTTGCGTAACAACGTATTAACTGCAACTGCTGGTGAGGCGATTATGGCCCACCGTTTCAAAGCATACGAGCCTTGGAAAGGTACAATTCCTGGTCGTTTAAATGGTGTATTAATTTCTATGGATAAAGGTATGACTACTGCTTATTCTATCGATAAATTGCAAGATAGAGGTCGTTTCTTTGTAGATCCAGGTGTTGATATTTACGAAGGACAAATTTTAGGAGAGCATATCCGTGATAATGATTTAGTGATTAACATTGTTAAAGGAAAAGCATTAACTAACATGCGTGCTTCTGGTACGGATGATAACACTCGTATTGCACCAGCTATTAAATTCTCTTTAGAGGAATGTATGGAGTATATCCAAGCTGATGAATATATTGAAGTAACACCTCAAAGTATGCGTTTACGTAAAATCTTTTTAACAGAACAATTACGTAAAGCAAACGGTAGTAAAAACTAATCATTTCTAAATTTCCTTAACTGGAATTTAAATATTAAAAGCCTGCAAGTGAATTTTGCAGGCTTTTTTGTTTTTTTAACATTAAGGAATCAAGAAAGGTTGAGCTTAATTTTCTTAATGTTTATTTTTTGAAAAGCAACAGCAGGGCTTAGATTAATGTTAGTCCTTCTATAGCTTTTTTGCTGTCCTTCGACAAGCTCAGGATGACAGCAAAAAAGGATACCGCTTCAATAAGGTTTAGAATGAATGGGTTTGTGCTACTATGAACTTTTTCCTTACCGTCGCTTTAAATTTTACCACCTAAGAAACCTAAACATACCTTAGTTTACATTATCCTTAGGTTTTCTTTAGTGTCTTAGCTAGTTCAAAAAAATTACACCAACCAAACCTCCCTAATTTCTCTTTTACTTAATTTAGCTTTTCAATAGAAATATTATGGAATCACTACAAGGAAAAAATGCAATAGTTACAGGTGCAGGTAAAGGTTTGGGTAAAGCAATCTCAATCGCATTAGCGCAAGAAGGTGTGAATGTGGCATTGATAGGAAGAACAGAAAAAGACTTGATTGATGTTACAGAAGGACTAAAACAATATAATGTTAAGACCGCAATTGCCATTGCAGATGTATCAGATATCGATGCGGTTAATTCTGCTGTTGCCAAAGTAAAAGCAGAACTTGGTGCGATAGACATCTTAGTTAATAATGCCGGCGTTGGTGCTTTTGGTAAATTTATGGAATTAGAACCAGCACAATGGAAACAGATTATTGAAATTAACTTGTTAGGTGTTTACTACGTAACTCGTGCCGTGTTACCAGAAATGATAGAGCGTCAGATTGGAGATATCATTAATGTGTCTTCTACAGCTGGTAAAAATGGCGCTGCGGTAACTAGCGCTTACAGTGCATCTAAATTTGGACTGATTGGTTTATCTGAATCATTAATGCAAGAAGTTCGTAAGCATAACATTAGAGTTAGTACCATGTTGCCAAGTACAGTTGCTACAGACATGGCAATTGATTTGAAATTAACTGATGGTAATCCTGACAAGGTGATGCAGCCTGAAGATTTTGCTGAATTATTGATTGCACAATTGAAACTGAATAGAAGAGTTTTTGTAAAAGAAAGCGGAATTTGGTCAACCAATCCTTAAGAATATATAGCCAGTTTTAAGCTGGCTATACTACTGTATTAAATGTGGAATAAATCTGCTTTTGTTATCTGTTATCAATTGATTTGCTTCCCTTACGCCAATACCAGCGGGTTTTTGTCCAATAATCCAACTTCCAATTAATGGATAATTGCCATCAAATTCTGGTAGCTCAAATAAATCTTGGTAGATAAAACCTTCTTCGCCATATTCCCCTTCGGTTTTTTCAATTGTATTGCCCGATTTAATTAATTCTATGTTTGCACCTTCTCTACTTAAAATTGGTTTTTTAGCATAGCTGATTAAATCTCTCTTGTCAAAATAAGACTTTAAAAGGTATGGATGATAAGGATAAACTTCCCAAAGTATGGGTAAGATAGCCTTGTTAGATAAAATCATTTTCCAAAGCGGTTCTATCCATAAGGTATTGGTTAAATCTACTGTTAAATTTTTGCCAAAATCTTCATTCAATAGCCACTCGTATGGGTAAAGTTTAAAGATGTTCCTAATCTGCCCATCTTCAGCATCTACAAAATGCTGTTCTTTAAAATTCCAACCTATGTCATCAATAAAAGTAAGTTTAGTATCAATTCCGGCTTGGATAGCGCAATCTCTTAAATATTCAACCGTTGTTAAATCTTCAAGGCTCTCTTTAATACAAGTAAAATGAAGTTTGCCTTGATGTAAATATTTTTTTAGCTCAGTCCAGTAGGTAATTAGTTTTTCGTGTATAGAATTAAATTGATCTTTGTCTTTATCAAAATCTTGCAACCAAAACCATTGTACAATTCCAGCTTCATATAATGATGTCGGCGTATCAGCATTAAACTCTAAGAGTTTGATTTCGCCATTTTTAAAAGCCAAATCAAATCTTCCATAGATAGAAGGAAGATCATTATCCCATGATTTTTCTAAGTCAGGTATAATCCATTCTGGAATATGAAATTTGTTATATAATTTTTTGTCGATTACATACTGAACTGCATTTAAACACATATCCCAAAGCTCAGCAGTTGCTTTCTCAATTTTATTAATTTCCCTCTCAGAAAATTTGTAATAAACACTCTCGTCCCAATAAGGTACATCGGTAGAATGAAAGCCAAAACCTAAATTTTCTACTGTAGCTTGCCAGTTGTTTCTTGGCTCAATTTTTATTCTTTCCATTAAGATGAAACGGTTGTTCCCCTGCCAAAACCCCCACGTACAATGCCAGATTTGTTGGTGTTTGAGCCAATGTTAGCACGTTCGCTTATTCCACCACTGTAATATCCAGCCCTACTATAAACACCGTTATTATATCTGCCGTAAGGCCTAAAAGCATAATACCATAATAAAGCAGTACCGATTCCCATACCATGGTGAGAGCGAGAATAATTGGCAGAAGTGTCTGAACGCATATAAACTTTTGGTTCATCTGCATTCCACTCTTTTTCTTTCTTATCACATGAGGCTAAAGCTGCGGTAATTAAAACAAGGCTAATGTATTTGCTTTTTTTCATTTTATTTAACCGTAATATAAAATTCGTAATCTTTTTTCACCTGTGCTTTTTCAACATAACCATCTTTGTCTTCCCCTTCAACAGTTGTTAAACCTAAAGATTTGAGCGTATCAATTTGAATTAAGGTTTTATCTAATTGGTTCTTTACCCATATTTTATGCGTAGTTGTTAGAACATCGAAACCATCTTCGTGTTTTACACTTACAACGGTTTCAATTGAGCCATCTTTATTTGGTTCGGTAACAATATCTTCATTTTTCTCTTTACAAGAAAAAAACAAGGTGGCTAATAAAAGCACAGGAAACAGTTTTTTCATCACAAGGTGGAGGTTAAAATTATTTAGCCAATTTATCATTATTTTTATGTCTATCCGCATCGCGGATGGATTTCTTCTCTAAATTTTTGATCAATGCATCATTTAAATCTATACCCGTCTGATTGGCTAAACACATCAATACAAACAATACGTCGGCCATTTCATCGGCGAGGTTTACTTCTTCATCACTTTTTTTAAAAGACTGTTCGCCATATTTACGTGCCATAATACGGGCAACTTCCCCCACTTCTTCCATCAATATAGCAGTATTGGTTAATTCATTAAAGTAACGGATACCTGTAGTTTTAATCCAGTTATCTATGGTCTGTTGTGCTTCTGGTATGGTCATGTTATGCATTAAGGTAATAAAGAAAGCCCGAAGTTAGCCAAATTTAGGTTTACTTCTAAGTGCTAAACAGTAGGGAGGAGTTGTTGGTGATTTAAACAGCACTAATTACTATCTGTCAAGGCTAGATCCTATTATCATCCTTCGATTATCCTTCGTTTATCTTACGTTCATCCTTCGTCTTTACAGGTGTAATATACCGTTTGCCAATCTTTTGGTGATTGATGGTATCGGTTTAAAAAATGGGAGAATATATTTGCTTATTTAAAGTGAAAAGAGATATGCATCAATGAGAAATATTGGCCTAACTGAGTGCTAAACCTAATTTATAAATTTTTCTCTTATAAATCTGATCTAGAAATTCTTTGTATATTTTCGTTTCATTCAATTAATTACTTATGGGTCTATAAACTTTAAATCTCCATCAGTATTTCGAGCAATTGCAATTCTATATTTAGAGAAAAACATCCTCCCAATACAATTTTGGTTTTAAGCACTCTGGGCAGATAGCCAAAAAATTTTTTAAATGCATTGGTAAAGTGTGTGGCATGACTGTAACCTACCTTTTCTGCAACTTCTGCAATTCTATGTTTTTCATTTAAAAGCAGATCTTTTGCTTTTTGCATTTTACAGGCTAACATATAGCCAAAAACGGTATTACCGTATAGTATTTTAAAGTGCTTTTTAAGGTATTGCTCATTGGTTCCAGCTACTCTAGCCAAGTAAGCCAAACTATAAGATTCTTGTAGGTTATTTTCAATTAATTCTTTTACCTCCATCATCCGCTCTATCTCACTAGACTTTAAACTGATGGTTTTTTTCTCGGCAGCTTGAGCTAATTGCAGGGCTATAAGTTCAATAACCTTTGCCTTTAAGTATAACGTTTTTAAATGACCATCAAATTCACACGAAGTAATCTCATTTAGTGTATTGGCTAATTTGGCGTTTATATAAAGGTTTTTTGTGAATACGGAACTAAAAGTGTTTTTATTTCTGCAGGTAAAAGCTAAATGGTTTTCAGGCATTTGCCTAAAAAAGAAATGTTCATCAATATAGATGTTTAGCAAATTAACTTCATCAGAAATTGGATTGATGTAAAAATCTCCTTTGGGAATGTAGATGATGTTATAAGTTGATGTTTTAAATGAAAGCGGTTTTTTCCCATCATTTGTTTGATACAAACATTCGCCTTGTAAGCAAAATTGCATCAATATCACATTATTTTCAGTTATACATTTCCCATTGTCTCCATTAGATAATGTCAGATTTTTAAATTCAAAATTCCTGTAACTAAGATCTTCAATATGTTCTACTGGATTAAATCTACTGCTTGTGGAATTGGGATAATAAGCGGTAATTCTTTTTTCCTTTTGCGTTACTAAAATTTCGGATGGTGTCATTGCTTCAAAATAGGGGATCGTACATTTGCGACCGCAAGTTAAGTTTATTTAGACTTTTTCTAAATAGAAAAATAAAATATCGTTAAAATATGAAACAAGCATTACTTTTTTTCTTCTTTTTGGTTTCAATTGCTTGGGGTGTGCAGGCACAGGTGGGGAAAATTAAAGGAAAAGTTGTAATGGAAAATGGAAATCCAGTAGATGGGGCAACGGTAACACTTAAACCTCTTAATAGAAATGTTATAGCAGACGAAAAAGGAAATTATGAATTTAATGCTATTCCTTATGGAAAATATATATTAGAAATAAGCTCAATAGCAATTGTAGCTAAAAAGTTAGACTTAAGTATTAATAAAACTGAAAACATTTACAATGTTTCGGTTAAAGAAAAGGAGGATAAAGCATTAAATGAAGTTAGTATTGAAGGTAAGACGCAAAAGAAAAAAATTGAGACAAGCGGCTTTGCAGTATCTATAATTGAAACCAAAGAAGCATCCTTAAGAAACTTAACAACCAATGAGTTATTGGATAGATCGGTAGGCGTACGTGTTAGACAAAATGGAGGTGTAGGCTCGCAAGTAGAATATAACCTTAATGGAATGTCTGGAAGTACAATTGGAGTGTTTTTAGATGGGATTGAGGTATCTACCTATGGATCATCTTTCAATCTAAATAATATTCCACCGGCGATGATAGAACGGATTGAGGTTTATAAAGGTGTATTGCCATCTCACTTAACTGGTGATTATGTTGGTGGAGCTATTAATGTGGTATTAAAAAAAGATGTTTCAAGAAACAATGGAACTATTGCGGTTTCTTACGGTTCTTTCAATACTTACAATACAGATGCAAGCATTACCCTTCGAGAAAAAAAATCAGGGCTTTCTTTTAGAGGATCTGGTTTTTATACCTACACAGACAATAGTTATGAGATGTGGGGCAAATTTGCAAAGTATACGGATAGGAATGGCATCTTAACTCGAGATTTTAGAGCAAAAAGATTCAATAATACCTATAAATCCATAGGTGGTCGTTTCGAAGCTGGTTTTACTGATGTTAAGTGGGCAGATCAGTTCTTTCTTGGCTATAATATATCAGATACCTACAACGAAATACCCCATGGTACCACTACCGGACAACCTTATGTAGGTCGTTTTACAGAATATCAAGCCAATGTATTTAGCATGAATTATACAAAACGTAATCTATTGGTAGATGGCTTGGCATTGAATATTAACGCTGTACATAGCCGCCGAAGTACCTACGTGCAAGATACGGTTACAACCTTATATAACTGGGATGGTAAACCTATAATACTACATACAGATTATATGATTGAGGCGGGTGTGCCTCCAATTTTTATCAAATCTCCGCATGGTGCTCAACAAGGGGCACCTACAATTAGTCAAGTAGATCGGAAAATCACAAATGCTCGTTCAAATTTGGCTTACACTATTATACCAGGCCATCGGATTTCCTTAAATCACAAATTTGAAAGAACAGATAGAGATGATACCAACTTATTAAGAGCTGTTAATAAGGATCTCATCACTTTAACTCAGGTAACTAAAAACATTGTGTCATCAAATTACGAGGCGCAAATGTTCAACAATAAACTACAGACCAATTTAATGGTAAAATATACTGCAAATAGTACTAGACAAATTAACCCAAATGCCACCTATAGAGCAGATGGTACTTATCAACTTAATCCACAAACATCAAGATCATTTAATGATAATTTTGGCTACGGAGCAACAGCATCTTACAATGTTTTACCAAAACTTTTTCTGATTGCCTCGATGGAAAACAGTTACATTATGCCTACAGAAGAACAGATGTATGGCAATCCCGAAACCAATGTTTTAGCCAATGTAAATATTCTCCCAGAGCAAAATATAAATTATAATGTCGGTTTTCGATTTGGCGCTTTAGATTTCGGAAAGCATAAGATCTCATTTTATGCCAACGCATTTTGGCGTAATGGATTTGACAAAATTACAAGGCAAACCGTTGATAGTGTAGTAACCGATTCTGATTTGGATATACAAGCTACTGCATTTGTAAATCTAGGTAAAACACAATCGAGAGGTATTGAGGCAGAGATTATTTATGTGTTTAACAATAGATTAAACGCTTCATTTAACTTTTCGAAATTTAATGCCTTATACAAAAGAGAACGTGATGATACCGGAGTAGTAGATGATAGATATAATTTACAAGTTCCTAATGAACCCTTTTTCACTATGAATGCAAATGTTCAATATAGGTTCAACAACTTGTTCCAGTCTAAATCTGTTACTAATGTTTATTACAATACAGGTTATGTAGGTGCTTATGATATTGCCTGGCATCCATCCGAAGGAAGTCTTACCCCATCTCAACTGTCTCATGATTTAGGAGCAAGTTACCGTTTCCCATCTGGAAAACTCATAGCCAGTCTAGATGCTAAGAATGTATTGAATACCGCTTTGTACGACAATTTTGGCGTGCAAAAACCAGGGAGGGGAATTTATTTTAAACTCAATTACACAATAGGAAAATTTTAGATCACAAATAATCAATTTCAATATGAAAAAAAGACAACTATTTAAAGGGGCACTTTTTGGTGCTGTAATTGCCTCATTAACATTAGGAAGCTGTAACAAGACCGATAATCCATCTCCTGAAGAGCCACAAGATGATAAGCGATGGATTACACTTACTGCGGCATTAAAACAAACCACAGATGGAGATGGAAATGGTGGAACGTTAGCTTACGCCATTACCCACGAACAAGCTATTAATCCTGCATTTGAGTTGGATATTTTTCCAACAGGTAAAGGTTGGAAGTTTGAGTCTCCGCGTACATCAAGGATTCAAACCTCAAAAGATGGAAAATACTTGTACGATATTCAATATACAGGTGCTGATGGAGGTATTTTTCAGAAATTTAAAGTAAATGGCGAAGGAAAATATGTAAAAGATGGCAATGAAGTTAATACTGCCATTATTTTGGGCACCTCTCCTCGTTGGGTTAAGTCGGCCGAAGGAGTTGGTGTAGGTGTAAGTATTGCTACAGAAACTGCATTTACGGGCACTTTTCCAGCAGTAACATTTACAGGCATTAAATCTACAGCGGCAGTAGCCTCTTTAAACTTAGACAATCCAAGTATTTTAAATACGGCTTCATTCGAAATTCCTTTTACTGCACAACAATTGGCGCAAGGTTATTCTATTGGTCGTATTGATGTGCCAATTATCAATCAGGCAAAAAATAAACTTTATATTGGAGCTAATGTTGCTAAAATAAACCCAAGCGGTATACCTACTCAGAATGCAACTTCAGGCGTAGTATCTTGGCCAAGTGATGCTGCTAATATTGCTGGTACAGTAACCATAGTGCTAGACTACCCATCTTTGAGAAACCCGAAATTAATTTGGTCTACACAAAGTAAATATGGCAATAACGGATATCGTACCATGATTCAGTACATTGGCGATGATGGTCATGTATATCAGGCCACTGGTGTAAATACAACAGGTTATCCTCATATTCTTCGAATAGATAAAAATACCAATGACTATGATAATGGATATTTATTCGATTTATCTAAAGCTTTAAATATAACAGGTATTGCAGGTATAAAAGCATGGAAATACCTTGGTAATAACAAAGGTTTTGTAATGTATGATATTGACAAAGCCGGAGGATATTTAGCTTTGATCGATTTAAGTACAAAGACAGCAACCAAAATCCCTACTGAATATGAAACGCAATTGAACTTTGACCAACAACAAAGTATCGCTGTTGAAGGAGATTTCGTATACGTTCCACTAACACCGGTAAGTTTAGCAGGAAATGTATTTGTATACAATTGGAAAACCGGTACACTTACCAAAGGAGCTAAATTAGCTAATGGTACAGGACACCGTTTTATTGGAGCTTACTAGTTTAATTTTCAGGTTACAGTACTCATAAACAGTTCACAGTTTTCGTTGCTAATTGCTAAGCGGAAGCTGTGAACTTATTTGTTTTATTCCTTATTTTTCGTGTCCATTACAATCGTAACCGGACCATCGTTTAACAGACTGATTTTCATATCAGCTCCGAAAATGCCGCATTGTACTTCTTTGTTTAGCAATGCTGATAGCTTTTTAATCATTTCCTCATACATCGGGATAGCTTTATCTGGACGAGCAGCTCTGGTAAAACCTGGTCTATTGCCTTTTTTGGTAGCTGCAAATAAAGTAAACTGACTAATCAATAGAATATTTCCATCAATATCTGCTAATGATTTATTCATCAAATCATTTTCATCTCCAAAAACCCGCATATTGGCAATTTTTTGAGCCAACCATTCTAAATCTTCTTGAGTATCCGCATCTTCAATTCCTAAAAGAACCAAAAAACCATTACTAATCTCTCCAGTAATTTGACTATCTACTGTACAACTCGCTTGTGTAACTCTTTGTAAAACTGCTCTCATCTTAATTAAAAATACCTAGTAATACTTATAGCTAGTCACTAAATTAAATACTAGTTTTAGCTTATGAAATACAAGTATATATTGTTTTTTATAATTCTACTAACTGCTTGTCAAAAAGAGAGAGAGGTAAGTACAGCTTTTTAT
>Ga0247813_10000611_pt1 | contig 31670 bp, 30 predicted proteins | sample UWRJL169409C1_FD_180719 | JGI IMG/M metagenome (GOLD analysis project Ga0247813, IMG submission 180719) | Plant litter microbial communities from Arlington Agricultural Research Station in Wisconsin, United States - UWRJ-L169-409C-1 | ecosystem: Environmental > Terrestrial > Plant litter >... | reverse complement strand
TTGCTAATAGATTCGTCCTCCGGTATAATGCAAAGGTTGGTCCCGCAGATTTAAATGATTACCGCAGATTTTTGCCGCTCGCTTCTGCGGAAATCTTCTTAATATGGGGGGAAATTATTTAAGCGAGCAGGGCGGCAATAGCAAGGTGCGAGATATGTTTTTTTCAAAATAGATTGCTTCGTGGTACCTCCTCACAAATACGATTTTGCTAATAGATTCGTCCTCCGGTATAATGCAAAGGTTGGTCCCGCAGATCTAAATGATTACCGCAGATTTTTGCCGCTCGCTTCTGCGGAAATCTTCTTAATCTGCGGGAAAACTATTTATGCGAGCAGGGTGGCAATAGCAAGGTGCGAAATATGTTTTTTTTCAAAATAGATTGCTTCGTGGTACCTCCTCGCAATAACGATTTTGCTAATAGATTCGTCCTCCGGTATAATGCAAAAGTCGGTCCCGCAGATCTAAATGATTACCGCAGATTTTTGCCGCTCGCTTCTGCGGAAATCTTCTTAATCTGCGGGAAAATTATTTAAGCGAGCAGGGTGGCAATAGCGAGGTGCGAAATATGTTTTTTTTCAAAATAGATTGCTTCGTGGTACCTCCTCGCAATAACGATTTTGCTAATAGATTCGTCCTCCGGTATAATGCAAAAGTCGGTCCCGCAGATCTAAATGATTACCGCAGATTTTTGCCGCTCGCTTCTGCGGAAATCTTCTTAATCTGCGGGGAAATTATTTAAGCGAGCAGGGCGGCAATAGCAAGGTGCAGATTGCATGATGCAAACAATGCTTTTTCATCGTCTTTTCTCCTTCGGGAAAATGTGCCGCAGGCGGATAGGGGCTGTTTTTCCACTGCGCTGGCTTGCCTCGGCTACCGATGAAAAATCGGTACAGGTCAGCCGCCGAAGGGCTCTTACTTTTTTGCTTGATCAAAAAAGTAACAAAAAAATCAAGGCTTGGATCTGATGTCGGATTAGCTCGTCGAAATTTAAATGGCGGTAGCACAAGGGCTCAGTTTGATTTTCAATAAAGATTTTGTTTTAAGAGCCGTTCGAGCTACCTTGGGTTTGAGGTATTTGAATGTTGGTGCAAAAATTTCAACGGCTTCTCCTTCCATCATCTCCTAGGCCGGAGAGCAGGGTGCAGATAGCATGATGGAAATAATTAGGTGCAGATAGCGAAGCGCTAATTTAGGCATGCAGTAACCTTCCTACTCTTTCTGTCATCCTGAGGCAAGAAGGATCCCTGCGCTTTTATCTATTGGCTTCATTTCACACACAAACCTTTTTTAGTTGCTGGCTGCGGAAATTTCTTTTTCTCAAGTCCTTTCCCCTCCCGTGGAAAGGTGCCGATAGGTGGATAGGGGCTATTTTTCCTCACAATTAATAAACCCCATAAGGTTTTTGAGTCCTTATGGGGTTTAAAATTTATGTTGCAAAGAATGTTTTTCTATGCTCTTCCCCTTTCAGGGAAAAGTTGTCGCCAGGCGAATAGGGGGCTATGGTTTCTTCCCAATATTCACCCGGATATTCACTTCAAAATCGCCATCGGTATAACCACTAATTGCGGAGGTGGCTGTGTTGTAATAGGCCATGAAATATAATGATGATTTATAGTTCATGCCGAAACCAACCGTAACATTTTGTGTGTTGTGATACATGGCCATCGCGAATAATTTATCGCCGATAAAATTGGCATTCACGCCAGCATCCCAAAGGTTATCGTAATTTTTAATACCCCTGAAAACACCTTTTGGTTCTAAGCTTACCGCATTGATGCCTGATCCAAAATTAAACTTATAGCTTACTGCTGAATAGAAAGTGGGTTTATCTGCAAAGTTTAAATCGTCATTTCGAAATACGGAACGCATGTTTGGAATGGCACCTTCTACAGTTAATGCGTTAGCGGTATAGGAAACGCCAAAATCGCCATCCAGATAATAACCACGATCGTTAAACCGGGCAATGGATGGATCGTTAATATCACTATTGCGTATACTGCTTAAATCTAGTTTATCCTGACTGGCGCCAAAAGATACCCCGAAATTTAACTGCTGGTTGTTGCTGTTTAAGGGTAAATGATAAGCGAAGGTTCCGACAGCCTTAGTACGCTGCATGCCACCAGATTTTTCGTTATAAACATTTACACCCCAACCTACTTTATTTACCTGCTGATCTAGTGTTACACTTTGCGTAATGGGTGCGCCAGGAATGTTAGACCATTGTTTACGGAAGCTTCCATTAATATTTAGGCCTTCGTTAATACCCGCCATTGATGGATTAACCAGGTATTTGTTTTGGAAATACTGGGCATTTAATGGCAGAATTTGCGCCTTGGTAGTAGTCGATAATAAAATGCTTGCGGCAAATAGAAACGTTACGCGACTTATTTGCTTTATGTTTTTTGTAATTGCTTTCATGTCTGTAATTAGTCTCTGATGATGTTAATGTATCCTTTAAATGTTTTAATCCCTGTTCCTAAATCAATGATGTAGTAATAGGTTCCCTCGGCAAGTGGACTTCCGTTAACGGTTCCATCCCAATCGTTGGCGTAACCTTGCCTGGTGTACAAAATTCGGCCGGCTTTATCGAAAATCCTCAAGGTGTTATTTGGATAGTAATCGATGTTTTTAACAATAAACCTATCGTTATAACCATCACCATTTGGTGTTACTACAGTGCTTGATTCTAGTTTATAATCATCAACTACTGTAATGGAAATCGTTTGATTACTTGAACATCCGCTTGCATTGGTTACGGTAACCTGATAAGTTCCGCTTTGTTTTGGCCTGATGGTGGCAGATGAAGTTAACTGTCCGCTGCTGATTTCGGCACCTGTCCAGCTGTATTGTGAGCCACCGGTTGCGGTTAAAATAACTGCATCGCCTTTCGAAATAGATAAACCTTTATTGCTGTTGATGTTAATAACGGGAAGCGGATTTATGGTAACGGTAGCATTTCCGGTTTGTGTTTGTGTTGCGAAAGCATCGGTTACGCTTACCAAAGTATAAACAAACGTTCCTGTTGTATTGCTGGGAGCGGTTACCGTTGCGGTTGTAGCATTGGTTGTTATCGTTCTGTTACTTCCACCATTAATATTATACGTAAAGGTATAAGGGGCTGTTCCTGCTGAACCTGTAAAAGTAATTTGCGGTGAGTTGCTGAAATTACAAACAGCAGTGGTGCCTGTAATGGTTGCTATTGGTAATGAACGAACGGTTACCGTTGCGGAGCCTGTTTGCGCCTGACCACAATTTGCATCGGCTACATTTACTAAATTATACACGAAGTTGCCTACAGCAGTTGTTGGTGCAGTAACAGTTGCCGTATTCCCGGTGGAAGTAACGGTTCTGTTTGTGCCTCCATTAATATTGTAGGTAAAAGTGTATGGTGCTGTTCCGTTTGCACCTGTGAAAGTTATCGTTGGTGCGGTAGCGTTTTGTGGCACAGCCGAAGTACCAGTAATGGTGGCTGTGGCTAGGGTTCTAACGGTTACAGTTGCCATACCGGTTTGATTTTGCGCAGCATTGGCATCAGAAACCCTCAATAAATTATAATTGAATGTTCCGGCGGTGTTTGCTGGTGCAGCGAGGGTAGCAGTGGTGTTTGCGCCGGTAGTGGTTAGGGTTTGGCTTGTTCCACCGTTAATGTTGTAGGTAAAAATATAAGGCCCCGTACCGTTTCCACCTGTAAAGGTTATTGTTGGTGCCGTACCATTTAAACATAATGCCGTAGTGCCAGAAATGGAGGCTACCGGAATTGGGTTCACTTTTACTGTTGTTGCAACGTTTTGTGTTTGCGTGCTATATGCATCTGTTATACTGGTTACGGTATATACAAATGTGCCAACTGTATTGGTGGGTGCAGTTAAGTTTACGGCATTTGTATTTGATGTTGCAGTTAGCGTTGTGCCACCATTAATGTTATAGGTAAAGGTAAAAGGTGCTGTACCTGCTGATGCGGTAAAAGTAATTACTGGTGCAGTTGCATTTAAAGGCACTGAAACATTAGCACTGGCAAGGGCCACTGGCATAGCATAAATACGCAGATTTGCCGGTTTATAGTTGATGGCGTAATTTGTATTCAAGGCCAATGTACCTTGTGTGATGGTATAATCACCAGCAGTTTCTCCAGGGTTTCTGGTTAAGGTACCGGTGAAAATATCAGCCCCTAAGAGTGCAGGCGCAGCTGTATAAGTAAAGGCAGGATCTACAGTAGCTTCTACTTTTGTTTTGGCATCGGCAGTTACGGTAATGGTTTTAGGTGAAATGGTTAAAACTTGTTGTTTCGCCACGGCGGGATTGAAAAATGTATCGCCTGCCTGGTTTGCGGTGATGGTTACGGTACCTGCTTTTACAATATGTACATCGTTATTGCTAATGGTTGCAATGTTAGTATCACTACTGGTGTAAGTAATGTTGATATTGGTATTATTGCTGGTTGCGCCAATAGGGAAATCAGGATCGCCATAGGTAACGGTTTTGGTGGGCGCAAGGGTGATGGTTTGATTGCTTTTTACGGTTGCATCATCTCTGCTGTACCAAATTGGGGAAGTGATGATTCTGCTTCCATCTGCTTCTACAAGATCAGCATAATAATAGCCAGTGGCTAAGTTTGCCAATGCATTATCTGTATAGGTTAAACTGGCCGTAGTGCTTGTGGTTAATTCAACCGGATTAACACCGCTGCCTGGCGTGCCGTAAAGAATTTTAATACTGGTTACCGGACTCGTGGTAATCGAATTTAATTCAATTAGTGGTGGTCCCGCGGTTTTAAAGTCGCTGCCAACAGGTTGTTTATTAATGGTGAAAACGATTTTAGCAGCTGAATCCTGCGAAGCGTAAAAACGCATTTTCTTAATCGCATCAAGCAGGTCATTTTCAGTAAGGGCAGGGGCCATAACCACTAACCTGGCCCGGGTATGCCGACCGAAAGTTAAATTATGGTTATCATGATCTATACTGGCACCCAGGTGATAACCCCTGGCCAGCATTCTGTTATAATAACTTAGGTAACTCATAGAACTGGCCGGGTCTGAATAGGTGATGTTGGTTGAAAATGCGGGGCCACTTTCTAAAGCGGCACCAACAATTGCACTGTCTGCACTTAAATCGTAATTAGCCAGAATGTTATTGTAATCAGTTGTATTAGGGTGTGCCAATGTTGCAACAGCATTTAATCCATGTCTGTTAATGATTCTGAATAATCCAGCAGGGCCGGTATATACACTTTTTGGTACGTAAATCTGATTTTCGCCCGGTTCCCAGCCAATCAATGAGTCAATTCCGTAAACAATCACGTGACCGCCACCGCTAATTACGCCCCACTCCATACCGTGCATAGCTACGAAAGTAGATGTAGTGGCTTTCTTTGCAGCATCTATTCCGGGTTGCCAGCTTGCTAATGACATCCCGGCCTGTGTGTGGTTATGTTCTGATATGCCCAGGAAATCTAGATTCATAGCGTTCTTGGCAAATGCATAATCATCTTCAGGCTTTTTAGTTAGATCATCCTTATTCCCATCTGAATAGCTACTGTGGCTATGTAAGTTGCCATAATAGAAATTGAGTTTGTTTACATCTAACACTCCGGTTTTCAGATTGCCTAAAAGGGGTTGCGTAGTGAGGTACAATGGGCCGCCGCTGCAAGCACTATTTATTGAATAGATAAAGAAGTAATAGTTGGTATTTTGCGATAAACCATTTCTAATAAACGTGCCGCCGGTTCCTCTTTTCACTACGATGCCTCCACCTAACGGATCGCCAATGTTATAGGTGGTTTGATTAACTGGCGAAGCTGTTAAGGCATTGTTGGTACTCATCACCACCAGGTATTCATCTGCACCATTTGCTGGTGTAAATGCACCCTGAATAAAATTATAGTTGGATGAGGTGATGGTGAAGTTAGTTGGCTGAGCTACAGGAGTGGCACATGATAATAAGGCTTTAGTAGCCTGAGTGGCACTGAGGATGCCTGTTGTAAGGTATTTTGGTCCGCCAGTACAGGAAATGTTATTTAATGGAACAATGAAATAAGTATAGTTTGTTGCATCAGTTAATCCGTTATCCGTAAAGACGTTAGTCACGATTCTGTTAGCGATAACGCCGCCACCAAATGATGTACCTACATTATAAACGGTTCCATCAGCAGGCAAAGCGGTTAAGGTATTGCTCAGGCTTCTAATGATCAAATATTCGTTCGCATCAGTTGATTTAGTGAAACCTGCAGAAATGCTATTAGTGGTTACGCTGTTAAAAGTTAATGCTGTTGCTGGGGTTGATGGTGCTGCGCAAACTGGTAGGTTTGGCGGGAAATGAACACCTAAACGGTTTGCATCGTCATCATCAATGGCATTTTGAACCAAAGCCATAGTGGTTCTTGTCCAGTCGTCATCAATGTAAGAAGGGCTTGGTGCCGTAACATTTAAACTTCTTACATAAGAAACATCCTTCGCATTTACCCCTTGTCCGAAAGCATCAATAATATTATTATTGGCATCAAGCAAAGCCACACCGTCGTTTCCATTAAAGTTGATTACGGTATTGCTGTTTAATACTGCACTCGCCGTGGTTAAATACGGAATTTCGGTATTGCTATTTCCGGTGTTACCCAACAATACCGAACCGCGGGCAGGAATGGTAAAGTTTAAATTGACAATTTGAGAGGGTGCTCCCGTAATGTTGATTGTTCCGGCATCGCCGGATATATTGTATAAAGCCAGTTTTAATTGTGGCGAAGCCGTATTAATGGGCGCATTGCTTAAGTTGGTTAACTCAATCCATTTGTTTACCGAAGTGCCTTCATAATACTGACTGATGATGATCGGCGCACTCACTAAGGGTGGATTTGCTGTTGTTCCATCTACAGTTGCAACGGTAGCTTGCAAATTACCGGCAACATCCTGAGCTACTGCATAAAAAGTATAAGTTGTGCCGGCGGTTAAGCCTGTTACGGTAGCTGAAGCATCTACATTTGCGGTGTTGGCGAATGAACCTGATTTGAAGGCTGCAACTCCGGTGGCATCTAAACCGGCTTTTACCTGGGCAGCTGTTGGAGCAGTTGCACCCGAGGCGAGTAAAACGTAGTAACTTGTTCCGGCCTCGCTAATGTTATTGACTAAATTGATGGTAGTGAGTGTGGCATTATTGGTTTTTGGATAACTTGCTGTGGTAATCGGTGGAGTAACATCTCCGGCTACACCTGTGCCCGTTAACCCAATATTAACCGAAGTTGCACCTGTACTAGATACCGTTACATTGCCAGATGATGCACCTATTGCTGTAGGGTTATACCGAACATAAACAGTTGGCGTTAACGAAATTTCTGCAGGTGTAAAAGCGATTGTATTGGCAAAAGTGCTATTGTCTTTTGAAACGGAGAAAGGTAATGACGTACTGATATTGGTGTTTGCGGTAGTATTGGTGCCTTTTGTTGTAAAACTTTGTGCAGCAGAACTGGTAGCGATAGTTTGGTTCCCGAAGGATAAACTTGCTGTTGATGCCATTAGCGCAGGAGTTGTAACTCCTCCACCCGAAGTGAAAGATAAATTAAAATTATCTATACCTGTAGAAGGGCGATTCCCAGAGCCTGTGGTGTTAAGAATGGTTACGATTCTGATCCAAACGGTGTTTGCATTGTTATCTAAGGCCGTTCCGAAATCAACATTAACCGTGTTATTCGAAAATGTAGTATTCCCTGTAGTTAATGTTCCGGTAGTGGTTGCTGCGGTAAATGTAGTTGGTGCAGCACCAAAGCCATAATCTACCCTCCAGGTGGCCTGCCTTGGTGATCCGGCATCTAAAGATTGTAAGTTAAAGCTTAGTTTTAAGCCCGTTTTACCAGTGGTGTTGGCCAGTTGAAAAACAAAAGCTCCATTAGGATCGCCCAAAGCTCCGGTTTGCCTTAAGCCTAAAGCACGATCTGTAGCTGAACTTTGTGCTACTGTGGTTGCTGTAGCCCCGGCTGTTGCTGAGGCGAAATTTTTAAAGGCGCCTGTTGCATTGTTCCATGCAGTAGCGGCTGTTGTAAATGCTGCAGTTGTACCCAACGCAGTGGCTGTTGCACCTGTTCTCACAGAAAAACCAGCTGGAAGTGCGGTGCCGATTCCGTCAAAATTTTCGAGATAGGGCGAGGTGTTTAGTGTTACCTGAGCGAATAATCTGCCCGCAATCAGGAACAACAGAGATAAAAGTAGAAATTTTTTCATACAGTTTTATTGGGATGATAATCGTCTCCTTTTTTTAGACAAGGAGAGAGACGCGACAATGAAATCTTTAGTCAGTATTTTAACTTACATGCGTAAAACTTACTGATTATAGCGTTAAGGGTAATTGTTGGATCATTCGAATATCCATAGCAAGATAATCCCACTAAAAGGTTGATCATTTTGCCTGAATAAGTGGGAAATTGAATCGCACAGCGAAACAATTTAGCTGGAAAAGCAGCTTATTGAAGTAGATTTTGTTGCATATGGGATGTTTAGGATGTAAAAATAGGGTTCAGATATTAATTTAATATAGGGGGGGATGTTAAATTAGTTGTGTTTGGTAATCAATGAGCGTTAGCCATTGATGATTTAAATTTAGTTAATTATCAGAATATTAACAGTGATGTTGGTAAGTTTAGTAATTATCAATAATTGAATTATAGAATTATAGAATGAGTGAATTATAAAATTATTGAATGTGTAAATAGGCAAGTTGCTTAAAGAAAATCTTCAATATTTCCTTTTCCTTCACGAATCACTTCAAATTCGCCGCTGGTACAATCTATAACTGTTGATGCTTCATTATCTCCGAAGCCGCCATCAATCACTAAATCAACTAAATTTTCATATTTTTCATGAATCAATTCCGGATCGGTTGAGTATTCAATTACATCATCGTCATCTTTAATTGAGGTAGATAAGATTGGATTACCCAATTCTTTTACAATACACCTTGCAATATTATTATCAGGTACACGAATACCTACCGTTTTTTTATTAGAACTTAATAATTTGGGAACATTATTGTTGGCATCGAAAATAAAAGTGAATGGACCTGGTAATGCTTTCTTTAGTACCCTGAAAGTGGTATTGTCAATAGGCTTTATATAATCTGAAATGTGCTTTAAATCATGACAGATGAACGAAAAATTAGCTTTTTCTGGTTTGATTCCCCTCAAACGGGCGATCTTTTCAATGGCTTTAGGATTGGTAATATCACAGCCTAATCCATAGATGGTATCAGTAGGATAGATAATTAATCCGCCTTTTTTTAATACTTCTACCACCTGTTGAATGGCTTTTTCGTTAGGGTTTTCTGGATAGATTTTAATAAGCATAGCGTAAAAATAACAATTTAATGGTGTTGGTTGTTTAAATCATTATAAATTCATAAGAATTTCAAATCTGTACAAATTGTTGTACAGTTGTTTTATTATTTTTAATTTTGGTTATTATAAAAAAGTAGCAAAATGGAAATTACCAATTATACCTCTTTTAGGCAAAGTTTAAAGTTCTACTTAGATAAAGTTTTTTCGGATCATACACCGTTATTTGTTACCCGGGCAAAGGGTGAAGATGTTGTTGTTCTTTCTAAAGCTGATTATGATAGTATGCAAGAAACTTTTTACTTATTAAAGAGCTCTAAAAATGCACTTAGATTGGAACAAGGTTTAAAAGATTATGAAAAGGGTTTAGCGAAGGAGCAAGATTTGATAGAGCATGACTAAACTATTTCTTGAAGTGGCGTGGGAGGATTATCTCTATTGGCAAGCGGTTGATAAATCGATTGTAAAAAAAATAAATGCCTTACTGAAAGAAATTGAGCGTATGCCTTTTGAAGGGACAGGAAAACCCGAGCCATTAAAACACCAATATTCAGGCTGGTGGTCTCGAAGAATAAATTTAGAACACAGATTGGTTTACAAAGTAGAAAATTCAGCGATCATTATTCTGCAATGTAGGTATCATACATAAATAACAACAAAACATGAGAAAAGCATTCGTGGCAATCGCCGCATTCTTAATCGCCCTAACCATTATGCTGGGCTTATATCACCCCTTTTTATGGTGGACATTCCTCTTTACAGGCCCCTTTGTGATTCTTGGTGTTTACGATTTATATCAGCCTAAGCACAGTATCGTTAGAAACTATCCCGTTTTCGGTAGGTTAAGGTATTTCATGGAGGAATTAAGACCAAAAGTTTACCAGTATTTTGTAGAAAGCGATACAAATGGTACGCCATATAACAGACTAAATCGTTCCTTAATTTATCAAAGAGCTAAAACAGATAATGATACCATTCCGTTTGGAACGCAGTTAAATGTATACGAAAATGGATATGAATGGTTAAGTCATAGCATCGCGGCAATTTCTCACCATGAATTAAATTTAGATCCCCGTGTAATCATTGGCGGTCCGGGTTGTACGAAACCATATTCTGCCAGTATTTATAATATTTCAGCTATGAGTTTTGGATCGTTGAGTCAGAATGCTATTCTGGCTTTAAATGGTGGTGCGAAAATGGGCAACTTTGCACATAACACGGGCGAAGGTGGCATTAGCGACTATCACCGTAAACCAGGTGGCGATTTAATCTGGCAAATTGGAACGGGTTATTTCGGTTGCCGTAATGATGATGGAACTTTTAATTATGATGCTTATTCAGAGCGGGCCCATTCAGATCAGGTTAAAATGATTGAAATTAAACTGTCGCAAGGCGCTAAGCCTGGCCACGGTGGGATGTTGCCAGCTAAAAAGGTTACTGCAGAAGTAGCTCGAATCCGTTTGGTACCAGAAGGGAAAGACGTACTGTCGCCACCTGCACATTCCGCTTTTAATACGCCAATTGGTTTACTGGAGTTTGTGCAGAAACTAAGAGACTTATCAGGCGGAAAACCGGTAGGTTTTAAGTTGTGTATTGGTAGAAAAAGTGAATTTTATGCCATTTGCAAAGCGATGATTGAAACAGGCATTTATCCTGATTTTATAACTGTAGATGGGGGAGAAGGTGGAACAGGTGCAGCACCGCAGGAGTTTTCTAACTCTGTTGGGATGCCATTGCGTGAAGGTGTTGCCTTTGTATATGATGTATTAAACGGTTTTGATTTAAAGAAACACATTAAAATAATTGCTTCGGGTAAGGTGGCAACTGGTTTCGATTTGGTGAAAAACATTGCCTTAGGTGCCGATTTGTGTAATGCGGCCCGAGGGATGATGTTCGCCTTAGGTTGTATCCAGGCGCTGGAATGTAATAGTAATACCTGTCCAACTGGGGTGGCTACGCAAGATCAGAGTTTAATGAAAGGTTTAGTGGTGGAGGATAAAACGGTTCGGGTGAAAAATTTCCATAATCTTACTGTTGCCAGTGCTGTGGAGCTGTTGGGTGCTGCGGGTTTACGCGAACCACATCAGTTAAGCAGGGCTTATATTAATCGTCGTGTAAGCTCAAGTGTAATGCAGAGTTATCTGGAAAGTTTTCCTTATATCCCTGCAGGAAGTTTATTGCAAACCCCATATCCAACCCGTTTTGAACTGGGCATGGCGCTAAGCACTTCACAAAGTTTTGCCCCAACAGATTATAAGGTTTCGGCTGTGGATTATGCACATGCAAATCCTTACAGTGATACCATGCATGATGATGGAAGGTAATTATTTCGGTTGGTAAGACACCAACCGATAGGTGAAGGTCAAAGATTTCTCGGCTACGCTTGAAATGACGATTAATATTTTCAGAGATTGTCATCTCTCGCTAGAAATGATAGAGAGGTCGTCATTGCGAGGCACGAAGCAATCTATTTTGTAGATTCTTCGACTGAGATTGCTTCATCTGCTGAAAAAGGCTCATTCGTAATGACGATTTTTTGTAAGGCGAATCATAATCATCAATTGCTAAATGTCTTTTTACTAAAGTGCAATAGTAACTTAAAATTCTGTTTGCTAAGGTCAAAGATTTCTCGGCTTCGCTCGAAATGACGATTAATATTTTCAGAGATTGTCATTTATACACTAGTAATAATAGAGAGGTCGTTATTGCGAGGCACGGAGCAATCTATTTTGTAGATTCTTCGACTGAGATTGCTTCATCGGCTGAAAAAGCCTCTTCGTAATGACGATTTTTTGTAAGGCGAATCATAATCTTCAATTGCTAAATGTATTTTTACTAAAGCGAAATAATAACTTAAAATTCTGTTTGCTAAGTTCAAAGATTTCTCGGCTACGCTCGAAATGACGATTATGACTTATTTTATAGATTCTTAGATGAAGATTGCTTCATCGGCTGAAAAAGCCTCTTCGTAATGACGATTTTTTGTAAGGCGAATCATAATCTTCAATTGCTAAATGTCTTTTTACTAAAGTGCAATAGTAACTTAATATTCTGTTTGCTAAGTTCAAAGATTTTCCGGCTACGCTCGAAATGATGATTATGACTTATTTTATAGATTCTTAGATGAAGATTGCTTCATCGGCTGAAAAAGCCTCTTCGCAATGACGATTTTTATAGGCGAATCATAATCTTCAATTGCTAAATGTCTTTTTACTAAAGTGCAATAGTAACTTAATATTCTGTTTGCTAAGTTCAAAGATTTTCCGGCTACGCTAGAAATGACGATTAATATTTTCAGAGATTAATTCATACACTATTAATAATAGAGAAGTCGTCATTGCGAGGCACGAAGCAATCTATTTTGTAGATTCTTCGACTGAGATTGCTTCATCTGCTGAAAAAGGCTCTTCGTAATGACGATTTTTTGTAAGGCGAATCATAATCTTCAATTGCTAAATGTCTTTTTACTAAAGTGCAATAGTAACTTAAAATTCTGTTTGCTAAGGTCAAAGATTTCTCGGCTACGCTCGAAAAGACGATTATAACCCCAAAAATTTGGGTCGCATAAAAAGGCTTAATTGTATTTTACCCAATATTCAATCTATAATGCCCATATAAATTGTAGATAATAAAATATAATTCTATTAAGTTGATTTTTTTAAAATTATGTTTCAAATAAAATATAGATTATAAAATACTTAATGCCTTTGCTTAAATTTGTTGCATGTGGTATAATAATATTTTAGAGACCATCGGCAATACGCCTTTGGTAAAATTAAATACAATAACAAAGAATGTTCCAGGTACAATCTTAGCCAAAATAGAAACGACCAATCCAGGTAATTCAATTAAAGACCGTATGGCGGTTAAAATGATAGAAGACGCTGAGAAAAGTGGTAAGTTAAAACCAGGTGGAACCATTATTGAAGGAACTTCGGGTAATACTGGAATGGGTTTGGCTATGGCCGCCATTATCAAAGGCTATAAATGTATTTTCACCACAACTGATAAACAATCAAAAGAAAAGGTTGATGCTTTGCGTGCTTTTGGTGCAGAGGTAATTGTTTGCCCTACTAATGTTGAGCCAGAAGATCCACGGTCTTATTATTCAGTTTCTTCGCGTTTGGAACGTGAAGTTCCAAATTCATGGAAACCTAATCAATATGATAATCTAGCCAACTCACAAGCACACTATGAGCAAACTGGTCCGGAGATTTGGGAACAGACCGAAGGTAAGATTACTCACCTGGTAGTGGGTGTGGGCACTGGTGGTACCATTTCTGGAACTGGTAAATATTTAAAAGAAAAAAATCCAAATATAAAAATCTGGGGAATAGATACATACGGTTCGGTTTTTAAAAAATATAAGGAAACTGGTATTTTCGATAAGGATGAAATTTATCCTTACATCACCGAAGGTATTGGGGAAGATTTTTTGCCTGCGAATGTGAACTTTGATGTCATCGATTTATTCGAAAAAGTAACGGATAAAGATGCGGCCTTGATGACCCGAGATATTGCCCGTAAAGAGGGAATCTTTGTTGGAAACTCTGCAGGTGCTGCTATTGGAGGTTTAATCCAGTTGAAAGATAAATTAAAACCAGAAGATGTGGTGGTAGTTATTTTTCATGATCACGGAAGTCGTTATATGGGTAAAATGTATAATGAGGACTGGTTGCGCGAACGTGGATTTTTACAGGATGAAAAATTGACAGCGAAATCAATCATTGCCAAAAAAGAAGCTACAGAAATTGTAACGCTTGATGCACAGAAATCTGTTTTAGAAGCGATTAATACCATTAAATCGATGAATATTTCTCAAATTCCGGTAACACAGCAAGGGATGATTGTTGGTAAAATCGCGGAGAGTGATATTCTAACTGCGCTACTTGAAAATCCAGGATTGAAATCTGCGGCAATTTCTGAAATCATGACGGCTACTTTTCCTTTTGTTGATTTGAACACTTCAATTGACAAAATCTCATCATTAATTAACAAAGAAAATTCTGCGGTTTTAGTGGAAGATGAATCAGGTAAGATCGAAATTATTACGCAGTATGATATTATTAACGCAATATCAGGCTAATAATCTAGATGGATGATATGAAGCTGAAAGTGGATTAATTCGCGTGATCGTCATCCTGAACTTGTTTCAGGATCTTATTAAAAAGAAATAAAATTTTACTAGAGGCTGTAAGTTATTAACTTGCGGCCTTTTCTAATTAAAATATGGCAACGCTCAAAGAAATCTTATCAACTAAAACTGATGACCAGTTAAAATATTATTTAAATCATGTAGATAAACATACTGTTGAAGGAGTTATGACAGCACTTGCTGAGTTAAAAAGCAGAAGTGTCGAATTACCGGAAGATATTGATGAACAAATAGAGAATAGGATTAAGCAAAAGGGAAATTCGAATTATAATACCGTTTCTGGTTGGAAACAAAATATAGTAAGTGATATTGATGCACCTGAATATTATTCCCAAACCGCGATTTATGTGTTTTCAATTCTTTTTTCAGTGTTTTTTGGATCGGTTATGATGGCTATTAATTTAAAGAACTCTCAGAAAGAATGGGGTTGGCCAATTTTATTTGGATTTTTATTTACAGCTATATTTATATTTATTGGGCAATTCATTCCTAATCCATCTACTGGGTTATCACTGATTGTTAATGCTGTTGGTGTAGCTATTCTATATCAAATATTTTGGAATAAACATATCAGTAAGAATACCCAATTTAGAGCTAAGCCGATATGGATTCCTTTAATTATCGGTATTTTATTGACAATACCAGTGGTATATTTTGTTATGAAAAGCTAACAAATCCAATATATTTTTAATTAAGGTATTTTGTTTTATAACTATTTCAGCTGGTAAATAATTTTAGTCTATTGAAACACAGACAGAAAGAGTAATGAAAGCATGGAAGATGCTGAAATAAATCCGATAGCTATCGGATCGGCATGACGATTCTCTTAAAAAGTGACCAAAATAAAAAACGTCCGGTAATTACTCCCGGACGTTTTTCTTTATGTTATTTTCGCTTTGGGTTTTACCTAAAACCCTCCACCTTAAAACCTTCTACTTTAATGACTAGGCGCATCAGCATTCACACGTTTTATCTGTGCACCCAAGGCACGTAAACGCGTATCAATATCCTGGTAACCACGTTCAATCTGCTCGATGTTGTAAATGGTTGATTTACCTTCTGCAGAAAGTGCTGCAATTAATAAGGAAACCCCAGCCCTGATATCCGGAGAAGTCATGCTGATGCCACGAAGTTTGTATTTTTTATCAATACCATTAACGGTAGCACGATGTGGATCGCAAAGAATGATTTGTGCACCCATATCAATCAATTTATCCACGAAGAATAAACGGCTTTCGAACATCTTCTGGTGGATTAAAACATTGCCTTTCGCTTGGGTAGCCACTACCAAAACGATGCTCAATAAATCGGGTGTAAATCCCGGCCAGGGAGAATCGGCAATGGTTAAAATTGAACCATCAATGAAAGTGTCGATTTCATAATGTTTTTGCGAAGGCACGTAAATATCATCACCTCTGCGCTCTAGTTTAATCCCCAGTTTCTTAAAAACTTCAGGTATTACACCAAGCTCATCATAACACACATTTTTGATCGTGATTTCTGATTCTGTCATGGCAGCCATACCAATAAATGAACCGATTTCAATCATATCAGGCAGCATTCTATGTTCTGTACCACCTAAAACTTTAACGCCTTCGATAGTTAATAAGTTAGAGCCGATACCAGAGATTTTTGCACCCATGCGGTTCAGCATTTTGCAAAGCTGCTGTAGATATGGTTCACAGGCTGCGTTGTAAATGGTGGTTGTTCCTTTGGCTAAAACTGCGGCCATTACAATGTTGGCTGTTCCGGTTACTGATGCCTCATCCAATAAAATATAAGCACCTTGTAAGTTGGTTGCATCAACATTAAAGAAAGCTTTTTTGCTGTCATAAACGAATTTAGCACCCAGTTTTTCAAAGCCAATAAAGTGTGTATCTAACCTCCTGCGACCGATTTTATCACCGCCTGGTTTAGGAATAGCAGCCTTACCAAAGCGGGCCAACAGTGGACCAACAATCATAATTGAACCACGTAAACCACCACCTTTAGCTTTAAAAGTTTCAGATTCAAAGAAGTTTAAATTGATGTTTTTAGCCTCAAAAGTGTAAGTGTCTTTATTGATGCGTTCAACCAAAACACCTAAATCGCCCAGTAATTCGATTAATTTATTTACATCTTTAATATCAGGAATATTGCTGATGGTTACCTTTTGTTCGGTAAGCAATACTGCTGATAAAATCTGCAAAGCCTCATTTTTAGCGCCTTGTGGAGTGATTTCGCCTTTTAATTTAATTCCGCCTGTTATTTCAAATGCGTTCATATATTTTTCTTTTACTAACCCGTTTGTCATGCTGATCCGATAGCTATCGGATTTATTTTAGCATCTATTTTCAAAGATTCTGAATCAAGTTCAGAATGACGGATGGTTATTAATATTTTGGTTTATTGTTGTTATTTGTCCTTCCGCGGTTATTGTTGTTATTGGTATTATTCTGGCGGTTTTTTCCGTTGTTGTTATTTGTTCTTCCGCGGTTGTTGTTATTGTTATTATTCTGACGCGGATTTTGTGCCCTAAATTCAACTTTTGCCAAATTTACGCCTTCATCCAGTGATAACAAGCCGCCAGATAGATATTTTAAATCTTTAATAATGGTATCATCACTCACATTATCCTTGTTCCAGGTAACGTAAGCCATTTTCATAAAGTTTGCAATCCCTTGAACCATTGCTTTTTTATTTTCCGGGTTCTCTTCACGCATGGCTTTCTCAATCAGGTTTTCTACCGTTTTACCATAATGTTTGTAGGTAATTCGCTGCTGCGGATAAGGAAGAGGCTCTGGTTTTTTAAAAGCATTTTCTGGAAGTGGTTTTGGATATGGGCTTTCCACATCGATCTGATAACCGGAAATGATGTGCAGGTGATCCCAAAGTTTGTGCTTGAAATCGGCAACATCACGTAAATGAGGTTGTAAAAATCCCATCAGGTCGATTACCGCCTGGGCGTATTTATTGCGTTCTTCAATGGTAGGTAATTCGCAAATATACTTTACCATATTCTGAACGTTGCGGCCATATTCTGATAAAATCAGGTGACTGCGCGTCGTATTATAATCAAAATTCATGTATAGATAATTTAATGGATAAATCTTCCGGCGATACGAATTATGAAATAACCAAAGGAGATGAGGTTATGAATTCACCGAAATGTCTATTGCCGGACTTTCGTTATTTATAGACCAAAGATAATCTTTTTTATAACAAATGTTATTATTTTTATTTTTGGAAATGTACGTTCATTAGTGCTTTTGAAACTGTGCGTCGTCCTTCTCGACTGGATCGCAGCGGAATGGAGAGATCATTGGAATGCGTGCTTTCTATCAGTTAGTTACAAAGATTTCTCGGCTGCGCTCGAAATGACGATTTTACCTTTGGTTGGTATTATCACCACTAAAAAAGAATTTAGCAGTTTGGCTGGCACGGTGATAACACCGACCAGGTTAATAAACAATATTGGTTCTTCTGAAACTGTGTGTCGTCTTCTCGACTGGAGCGCAGCGGAATGGAGAGATCATTGGAATGAGTGCTTTCTATCAGTTAGTTACAAAGATTTCTCGGCTGCGCTCGAAATGACGATTTTACCTTTGGTTGGTATTATCACCACTAAAAAAGAATGGCGACAATATAGGAAATTACCCTTAGCTATATAATCTATGTTTATTCGTTTAATTTAACGATTTTTTAGTAATCCGTCTTTTGCTTATATTTGAACTCCGGCCTTTAGCAGAGGCTTAATCGAAGCAGTATGCAAAAACACAATGACAATCCTCATTGCAAATATCTTAACAAAATTTATTAAACGGATTACTAAGAAAATCAAATTCAAGCTTTCTCTTAACATTGAATTAAAAATAGGGAGTTCATAGCTCCTTATTTCATTTTCTAAAGATCCTACCATCACTTAGATTAAAGTTACTTTAATTTGAGATTATTGGTAATACATCTTTAGAACGTAAGTTTAACTAAATTCATGATAATGCTTTAATATCTATACCCATTTTCTTGCTAATTAACTCAACTTCATGTTTAAACAACTCAACAGAATAGATAATGCTTGACTCTACATATCTAACTAATACCGTATCGTTGTTTACATTAGCAACATATAAGTCACTTTTTGGGAGGAAACAATGTTTAACATAATCTCCAATTTTTATTTCTTGTTGTTCTTTCATACACAAATATAACCTTCTGATATATTGTGAGTTGCATATGTTGAAAACTAATGCTAAATGTTTTAGCTTAGGTTTTGCGAAATAACTTAGCAAAGCTTACATTTGATATATGATGAATTCACATCATATCGAAATTAATAACTCATGAGTGAAGTAAAACCTGAAGACTTTCAAATAGGAAGTGTAGTTGCCTTAAAATCTGGCGGCCCAAGAATGACTGTTGACAATATTGAACTAAATATTCTTAACTGTGTCTATTGGAATTTAGAAAGTAACAGGTATGAATATAAATCTTTTGATTTTGGCTTATTAGATAAGTTAGATTAACAATATCTAATCTCCTGCCATAGAGCAGGAGATTTTAAAATAACTCTTTAGAATCTATTTCCAGCGCTTTTGCGATCCTCAGTATTGTAATAAGCTTACAATTAATCTTTCCCGTCTCAATCCTATAGATCTGCGATAATTCTATCTCAGCCAAATTCGCAAGTGCTTCCATTGAAAGATCTTTCTCCTTTCTAATTCTTCGAAGATTCTTTCCGAAAGCTTCTAGTTGCTCCTTTTCATCTGACTGTGATAACATTAGTCAAATGTGCTATAGAAGCGTAAATATTATTTAGGCATGCGTGCCTAAATTTGGTTTTATTATTTAGTTTTATCGAAAACTTTATAATATGAAAAAACTCTTTTTAACGATTCTATTAATAGGCTCATCCCTAGCATTGTTTTCCCAAAATAGAATAATGACCATTTCAAATGGACTGGCAAAAGTTGGACAGTCTAAAATTCAAATAACAACATTTTTAAAAAATAAAGGATTTAAACTTGTAAGCAGCGATAACGACTGTAGCTCCTATAGCCTTTTGAACAATGGAGTTAGACGTACTATAATGGTGTGTTATAAGAATTCTAAGGTAAGTGCAATAGCCTGGAATGAGGATAAAGAATTTATGAATCTTGCAATGCCCGAAATTCAAGCAGAAAGATTTAGTTTAAAAACTGATGACCCTTATTATGTGTTTGTAAATCCAACAACCAAGAGACAACTTTCACTAATGAACAGATTCAATGATGTTTTTATTTCTATTGGTACATTATAGGTAATTAAACAGAAAGAGAGGGAACATTACAACCCTCTCTTCTTTTTGCTCTACAGCAACTTATTTGAATTAGTAACCTAAAGATCACATTATCATTTTAGCTGCTCAACTTTTATTTTTCTTTCTTGGGCTTTCCAGATTCGACAATCTTATCTATTGCCTGTTCCATTGAAATGCCATAAAAAGGATTTGTGATTTCTTCATCCTTTTTCTCCTTTGGCTTAACCTGTTTTGCTTTCGCTTTTTTCATTATTTTCTTTTTAGTTCGTGGTATTTCAATCTGCAGTTAGCAAGATCTACTACCATTGCAACTCTTTCGCCGTCACCAGCTTTTCTGTAGTTGTATCTAAATACACTTTCATCAACATACTTCTGTAAATGTAATCTTGAAGCTGAATGATATATTCCAAATATACTACGTTTTAGATGACTCCAAAAACCTTCAATAGTGTTTGTATGAGCATTGCCAACAACATATTGACCTTCTCCATGTTTAACAAAGCTATGTGAGTGGCTTTTCTTTAATCCTTTGTAGCCTCTCCACTCATCAGTCATAACAGTTGAGTTTGATTTAATGGTTTTATCAACAATTGGCTGAATTTCTGAAGCAGAAGTATCTTTCATTACTTTTGCCACAAGTAAGCCTCCACGTTCAATCATTCCAAGTACTGGTGTTTTATCAATACAACTTCTACCTTGTGAATTTTTAACCTTTTTGTTTGCATGGCGGTTTTTGTTCTTTCCTCCGACAAATGATTCGTCAATTTCAACTATATTCTCACCACCAAGCATTTCGAAACTTCCATTTCCTAATGCTGTACGTAATCTTTGCAGCATAAACCATGCTGTTTTCTGCGTTACTTTTAAGTCTCTTGCTAACTGATGGGAAGATACTCCTTTCTTATGCGAGGTAAGTAGATATATGGCTATAAACCATTTTTTAAGTGGAACTTTTGAACCTTCGAAGATAGTTCCAACTTTAGCTGTGAATTGTTCGTCGCAATCTTTATCGGCGCATTTATATTTACCGCTTTTAAGAGCATAAGTTTTGATGTTGCCACAGTGTGGACATGCTCTGTTACCTTTCCATCTTAATTCTTCAAGGTGCTTTACAGCTGTTTCTTCGTCTTTTAAAAACTCTACTAATTCAAATAAATTGGTGTAGTGTTGTTCCATTTTCTTTTTGGTGTTTTCTCGATCTTGTAATGTTAGACTAAAGGTCCAACTATTAACAATGGGGTCCACCATTTTTGTGAAAAAACTTGCAAGAAAGTGCTGTGCCTAACTGGAATGAGGCTTTTAGGTTCTAAATGAACTATAGTATTTACTGTGACTAACAAAAAAGCCCTCAGATAATGAGGGCTTTTTTGTTAATTGATTATTTGTTTGATCAAATGATTTCTAACAATAACGGGCTCGAAGAACTGTTCATTATATTCTCTTACTTCAGATGGTTTTTCAATATTCAAATGATGGCATACCAGGCATATTGTAGCTAACTTCATGCTTGTATGATTCGCATTAATTGGCATTGTAGTTCTCGACCAAGGATGATTTCCATACCTTTTTCGCACCCTATAAAACAAACCTGTATGATCTTGTGAAACCTCACAATCTAAATCATGCAAATGTTGAATAAAACTACCTTGTGTCATGCTAATGCGAATTCTAATGATACATTCTGTCTTTTAATATTCCCATATTTACCTAAATTAGGCATAATATTATCCTCAACGTCCTCTTTATTAAAATCCATCATTACAATCATAGATCTTTTTAAATTTGCTAATGCTTCTTCGTCAGTTGCCCCTTCCGCTATTGCTTGCGGAAATTGCTCAAAAAACGCAGTGTATCCACCATCAAATGGATCTTGCACGAGCACAGCTGTGAAATTTAACGTTTCGTTCGTTTTCATGTTTTTAGGTTATTAAATGGCATAATAATATGCGCTATCTTTTCAAAGATATATATATTTATAAATATACAAACATAAATATTTGTGAAAATGTTTAAAAATATTTAATATGACTTTTAACAGTAAAGTTACAAAGTGCTTAAAGATCAGCTTTTAAGTATTTAGAAACAACTGAATTCTCCCACCTTTTTGTTGATCGTATGGAAGATTATTCTTAAGTCCGCTAATTGGAATAAGCGAAACATTATGCCAATGCATTTTCCAACGGTTCTCATAATTTGATATTAGTTCGTTGATTTGTTGTTCTAGCTCTTTCTTCTCTTTAAGAGCTTTGTTTTTTAATTCTGATTCGTGCATTATCTGTTTAAGTTGAATTAAAAGACAGGCCTTAACCTGTCTTTTTGTGCTTATCAAATCCTTTATCTACTTTTGTATTATAATGCATTTAACTTTAGTAGATGCGGCCGCTATTGGTGCTATCCTTGCGTCCGTGGCAACAGTATTAGATATTGTTGACCGAAGATTAGGAAAGCGTTAGTTTTCCGAGAGTTCTAAAATCGAAAAAGATCGTGTTAAAGAGGGAGCTACTGACTCCCTTTGTTATTTAAGCTAAACTTCCGCCTTTATCTGCACATACTCCAAATAATAGTTGTGATTTGTTATATTTGGATAAATCAAAATTCACCTCTATGTCTAAAAGTTCAATCGCTAAATTTTACCTCGATACTCCACTTTATACAGATCTTACATTTTATGATAAAAGTGACGCGTACGACATCGTTAATGATTTATTTCAACCACCTTTCGATGGTTATAATCCAGTTAAGAAGTACGATACCACTTATGAACTTTATGAGGCGAAGACTTCTTTGCCTGAGGAAATTGCAATATTTCGCATCCAATTACAATGTAAAAGAACCGAAATGCTCTTTGACTTTTTAATAAAGTGGGATCCAATGAAAATCAGTTTAACGAAGGTTGGTCAATTTCCCTCAGTCGCCGATTTCCACGTAGATCAAGTAAAACAATACAACAAGCTTCTAAATAAAGAAAAGCTTCGAGAATTCACTAAGGCAATCGGTCTAGCTGCTAACGGAGTAGGCATAGGTTCATTCGTTTATTTAAGAAGAATTTTTGAAGACTTAATTTTTGAAGCTTATGACGAATACAAAAAGAAACATGGTGATGTAATTGATTTCAATAAGAAAAGAATGGCTGAAAAAATCGACTCACTACATGATTTTCTTCCAGAATTTTTAGTTGAAAATAGAGAATTGTATGGAATTCTTAGTAAAGGAATTCATGAATTAGATGAAAAAGATTGTCTTGCTCATTTCGATGCTGTTAAAGTTGGGATTGAAATGATTTTAGATGAAAAGTTAGAGCAACTTAATAAAAAGAAAAAAGCAGAAGCTGCTCGTCTTAAAATTCAACAAGCAGCTTCTGCTATTACAAAAGCTGAGGTGAAGTCTTAAAATACAACTAAGGGTAATTTGCTATATTGTCGCCAAAAGAATTTAGCAGTTTGGCTGGCACAATGATAACACCGACTAGGTTAATAAACAATATTGGTTCTTCTGAAACTGTGTGTCGTCTTCTCGACTGGAGCGCATAGGAATGGAGAGATCATTGAAATAATTACTTACTGTCAGCTAGCTACAAAGATTTCTCGGCTGCGCTCGAAATGACGATAAATAAAAATTTATCTTTAGTTAATGTTATCATCAACCAAAATGAACTACATCTCATCACTATTTTTCGGATAATCAAAAAACACCAACTCTCCGGTGCCTTTGCTTACCATTTGCCATGAATCAAAAGGGAAATTCATCAACACCATTCCGGCAGTTGGGATATTATAAATGTCAGCATCACTTAATTCGTTTGCTAAATCTGTAAATCCAGGATTATGGCCAAACATCACAATGGTATCTGCATCATCATCAAAACCATTAATTACTTTTAGAAGCGTTTTAGAATTTGCTTCGTAAATTAATTCTTCAAATTGGATTTCATCAATCTGATAGGCTTCAGCAAAATATTTTGCGGTAGATTTAGCCCGTTTTGCCGGACTACTTACCATCAAATCAAATTTGAAACCACGGTTAATCAATCGCTCTGCCATTTCCGGTGCATTTTCTTTACCTCGTTTATTTAGCGGACGATCAAAATCTGTTAAATCTGCGTTTCCCCAGTCTGATTTTCCATGTCGAACCAACAATAATTGCTTAGCCATTTAAGTTTTCTTTAATTTTATTTACAATGGTTTGTGGATCAATAATATCCATGCAACTTTCAACACCACACAAGCAGGGTTTGTTTCCATAAATAGAATTTGGCCTGGACGGATGTTCAATTTGAACACAATTACTTTCAGATTGCCCATAGCCTAAGAAACCAGCATAAGGATGCGTTGGCCCCCAAATGGAAACCACGGGTATACCGACTAAAGATGCCATATGCATGCCGGAAGAATCCATACTTAACATCAGATCAAGATTAGAAATAATGGCAAGTTCTTCTGAAAGGTGGTAATCTCCAATTAAATTATGAGTATTAGATATATTTGAAGCCCATTCTTCTGCCATTTCCTGCTCTTGCTGACCACCGCCAAAGATGAAAATCTCGTAACCAGATGCAGATAATTCTGCAATCACTTCTTCCATTTTTCTTAAGGGGTAAACTTTATAAATATGTTGTGCGAAAGGAGAGATACCTATCTTTTTGTTAAGCTTACTGGTAAATAGGTGTTTAGCCTTTTCTGGTATTATTTGTGGTCTTTGATTTAGCTTATGACTTAATTCAACTTTAAAACCCAATGCTCGGAAAACATCGGCATAACGCTCAACGGTTTGGCGGAGTGGCTTAAAGATTTTATTAACAGAACGCGTTAATGCTTTCTTTTCTTTCCTTCCTTTATCAATCCTCTTTATTTTTATTCCTATAAATCGGAAGAAAGTGGAAACTGTTCTACTGCGGAGATTGTCGTGTAAATCGGCTAAAGCGTTAGGTTTATATTTTTGAAGTTCTTTATAAAGTTTGAATAATCCTAAAATGCCTTTATGGGTTGTTTTGGGCTGAATGGCATGGAAGGTCAGGTTTTTTATATCATCAAAAAACGGTTTAAATGCCTCACGACTAACCATGATGATTTCCACAGTTGGATTTTGCTGTGAAAATTCTTTCAATACAGAAGCTACCATCGCTACATCGCCCATGGCAGAAAAACGTAAAACGATAATTTTTTCTCTTATTGACATTGGCTTTCCGCTTTAACCTTTCTGCTTTTAGCTTTAACCTTTCTGCTTTCCACTTTTAGCTTTCTGCTTTCACCTTTCCGCTTTCCGCTTTAGTCCTTTAGCTTTAACCTTTTAGCTTTCTGCTTTCACCTTTCCGCTTTAACCTTTATTATACAACACCGGATTTAAACTCGGATCGTTATACATTTTCATCTGTTTATACACTTTCATGTATTTCTTGCCCGCTTCAATATCTGCCAGTAATTCATCAATACTGGTTGATAAATCTTCACGCTGCGATAATAGAATATTCAGTTTGGTTTGGCATTGTAAACGGTGTTCAGCTGATGCTGTTACACGTTCTGCTTCCTCCTGCATGTGGTAAATTTTCAGCGCCAGGATCGAAAGTCTGTCAATAGCCCATGCCGGACTTTCCGTATTAATTTTTGCCTCTGGCAAAGCTGTTATTCCCTGGTATAGATTTAGAAAATAGCCATCAATAAATTCTACTATATCCGTACGGACCTGGTTTTGTGCATCTATACGTCTTTTCCAGCTTAAACCTTCAACGGGATCAATGTTTGGATTACGAACCACATCTTCCATATGCCATTGTGCAGTATCAATCCAGTTTTTTACATATAAAAGATGCTCCAGACTTTCAGCATCATACGGGTTTTCAACTGGATAGTCGATATCGTCGAATTGATGGTAATCGGTAATAACCTGATTAAATATGCGGTTGGCAATTTCACTGATCATGTGGCAAAGATATTAAATTTAGGATGATTACACAGATACCTTCGGTATGATTACACTGATTGATGGATTACACAGATTACCTTCAGCTTGATGACACAAATTTAATTTGAAAAGATTAAAACAAATAAAGGAAGATTAACTTTTCCCTAAAGCCTAAAGCCTAAAGCCTAAAGCCTAAAGCCTAAAGCCTAAAGCCTTTTATTATTAAAATATTCTGTTATTTCTTCCAAAGAAAAAGCATTCAGGCATTTATCAGCACTTAAGCCACCTTTTCGGGCGACTAAAATTCCATAACGTGTATCATGAAAACCATCCGTTCGGTGGGCATCTGGATTTACCGAAAGCAGCACACCTTTTTCTAAAGCATAACGGTGCCAGCGCCAATCTAAATCTAATCTTAATGGATTTGCATTAATTTCGATCACCACCTGGTTTGCAGCACAGGCATCAATAATTTTTTTATAATCAATAGGATAACCCGCACGACTCAATAACAAACGACCTGTTGGATGCCCTAAAATAGTGGTGTAGGGATTTTCAACTGCTTTTAATAAACGTGCAGTAGCCTTTGCTTCATCCATTCTTAAATTGCTGTGAACTGAAGCCACCACAAAATCGAAAGTTTTTAAAATATCGTCTGAATAGTCTAAAGAACCATCACTTAAAATATCACTCTCAATACCTTTAAATATTTTAAAAGGAGCCAGTTTTTGATTCAATTCGTCTATTTCCTGGTGCTGGCCAAATACCCGTTGTTCATTTAAGCCCTTAGCATAAACCGCGGTTTTGGAGTGATCGCAGATACCCAGGTATTCGAGATTTAAAACATCTTTACAATAAACCGCCATCTGCTCTAAAGTGTGTACGCCATCGCTCCAGGTAGAGTGATTGTGCAGGCTGCCTTTTAAATCCTTATCGGTTATTAAAACAGGTAGTTTATCGGCTTTAGCCAATTCAATCTCATCAAAATCTTCACGAAGTTCGGGTTCGATAAAAGATAGTCCGGCTTTGCTGTAAATTTCATTTTCATTTGCAAAAGGACCATCACCAGCAAGTTTAAGTACTTTTTCTGCATGCTCAGGATTTCCTGTAAGCTTAAACCATTCCAAATAAAAATCAGCTTTATTTACCACAAAGATTTTAATTCTTAAACCAGCTTCAGTAGTAGTAATAAAAGCTTCTTCGCCAGCAATAAGTGACAAGGGTTCAAAAGATATTAATTGATCCTGAACATGTTCAAGATTTTCTGCTCCGACAACAATTTCCAGCTCATCTATAATTTCACAAGCCCGGCGGTACTGCCCTGCAAATCCCAGTAACGAATGGTTATCTATGTTGATCAGCCATTCAGAAATCTGCGTAAACAACGTGTTGGCAAAGCCCTCCACCTGTGCAAAAAGAAACCTGCCATTCGCTGCCAGTTTAAACTCAATGGCATTTTTGATTTCTTCCTGGGTTTTCAAACCAAAACCTTTAGCCTCAATTAAACGGTTTTCGTTACAAGCATAATACAACTCACCAATGCTTTCAATGCCGAGTGTTCTCCAGATAATCAGAATTTTTTTCGGTCCGATGCCTTTAATACTCAACATTTCTATCACACCCTCAGGCGTTTGTTCAATAATATCATTAAGTTCTTTCAGCTCACCAGTTTGTAGCAACTCTACTATTTTTGCTGCTAAACCTTTGCCTATCCCTTCAATCTGATCAATTTCATTTAGGGGCTTATCTTTTAGGGCGAAAGGTAATTTATCCACTTTAAAATAAGCATTGGCTACTGATTTTATTTTGAAAGGATTCTCTTCATGCAATTCCATTAACTGCGATAAAAAGCGTAAAGTACGGGCGATGGTTTTGTTTTCCATAAGCGGTAAAATTAGAAAATATTGTGCTAAAACTGTTGAGGGTGATAATTTTTCGAACAGAAATGATAAGGCATTGTTCTTCAGTGATGAAAGTTGTTAAAAATGATCTGTTGGGTTTCAGTACCTATGAATCAACTGGAAATAGGATTTAAGTCGTAATTAGGCAATAGCAAATGATGATGACTCCGTTAAAATTTTTAGAAGCATAAATCAAGAGGTGAAACCTGCATCAATAATGATTTTTTCACTTGTATGCCGAAAATTAAATCTCCACATTGCGAATCAAATATCATATGATGAAAAAATACTTCTTGATGCTGTGGTGTATGACCGGCATTTGTTCCATGGTTTTTGCACAGGCAACCCGTCCTATATTTATTCAGGATAGTTTAAAACTAATTTCTTCGCAATTTAAGTTTACCGAAGGTGCATCTGTTGACAGGCAGGGTAGTGTTTTCTTTACCGATCAGCCGAATGATAAAATCTGGAAATATGACATCAACGGAAAACTGAGCTTGTTTATGGAAAAATCGGGCAGGGCCAATGGTACCTATTTCGACAAAAAAGGCAATTTGATAGTTTGTGCTGATGAACACAACGAGATCTGGGCAATTGATCAGCATAAAAAGGTAACCGTTTTATTTTCTGATTTTGAAGGGAAAAAGGTAAATGGTCCGAATGATCTTTGGATAGATGCCAAAGGGGGAATTTATTTTACTGATCCCTATTACCAGCGCGATTACTGGACGAGGAAATCGCCAGAAGTTGATGGCGAAAAGGTGTATTATTTACCTAAAGGGAAAAAGATTGCAAAAGTAGTAGCAGAAGGGATGTTGAGGCCAAATGGTATTGTAGGTACGCCTGATGGAAAATATCTATATGTTGCTGATAGAAATGCCGATGTTACCTATCGATATGAGATCAATTCTGATGGTTCATTAAGCAATCGGAAACTTCTTTTTAAACAGGGGTCAGACGGAATGACATTAGATAGGGCTGGAAACATTTACATTACTGGAAAGGGCGTGGATATTTATCAGTCAGGTGGTGAAAAAATCGGACATATTGATGTGCCGGAAGAATGGTGTGGCAACATTTGCTTTGGTGGAAGAGATCGAAGTATACTTTTTATCACAGCATCCAAGTCGTTATATATGATAAAAACGACCATGAAAGGTGTTGAATAATAAGCTCTTAATGTGTATATTATATTCTATTCATTAATGGGGATTAAAATGAACTGATTTTTTTTCTGTTCAGTTTATTCAACCCCTTATAATGTTAAAGTGATTATTTAGTTTTGGGTTCCTACTTATAGGGATAGACAACTAAAAAAAGGCCTTTTCAGGATTGAAAGGCCTTTTTCTTTTTTTATAGCCATTCATATAATGTATAAGTATGCTGAGTTTAAATTTATTAAATCAGATACCACAATTCTGTATAAATGTGTAGAATAGTGTAAACTTGGCTTTACAATTTTTGATCATAATCTAGTGATAATAATGAATTGCTGCCGATCAGCAGTAATTTAGCGTCAAATTATCTGATTATGAAACGATTGTCCATCTTATTTTTGCTCCTATTCTCTTTTGCAAAGCTAAATGCACAACAAAAGCAAAAAGTGCTCTCTGCAAAAGTGGTATATAACGCAATTTATCATGCAGAGAAAGGAATGAAAATTTATCCAAAACTTCAGGGTAGTGGAAATGATCATGCAGATTTGTTATTTAATACTTGTTTTTATCTCGAAAATGGCAAGGAATTAAATAGATTTAATAGTTTTTATTGCTGCGAAAGCGGAAAAATTGCTTCGGCTGGGCATTCGTCATCCCAAAATTCAATTGCCAATGAAGGATTGTTTATTTTTATACCTTATGCTAAACTCAATCTTAGCACGAAGAAAGTACATAAAGTTAAATTTGCCCTAATGGCATTTGAGCAAGACCAGTTGCCAAAATCAAGTGTATATTACCACAGTATCATTAATATGCTGTAAGATTGGTTTTTATCCAAAGCAGATTTAAAAATTAGATAATTTTCCAATAGAACAGGTTACCACAGGATGGTTCGGAACCCTGATTTTTGCATATTTGAACATTAAAATTGAGTTTAGCTCGACCAGATCTCACCATTTATTAAACATTTCGGAGATTCGTAAATCAACAAGAGATTTTCATGAGCAACGAAGTTTTATTCTTCAATTCAAAAATCTTATGAATCATAAGCCTCTGTTTCTACTTAAAATATTTCTGTTCATACTATTTTCGAATGTATCATTTGCACAGCAAACGCACTATAAATTTGATTTTGGTTCTGGAAGAAGTGCTAAAGGTTTCCTGAATGTTTCATCTGACACCAGATTTGAAAGTAATGGTAAATATGGTTTCGACTTTGATTCTAAAGTTAAAGATGTAAACCAGAAAGGTAAAAATGCGCTATTGACTGATGGCGTAATAAGTAACCAACCTTTCTATTTTTCAGTAGCTGTGCCTGAAGGGAATTACCTGGTAACGCTAACCATTGGAGATGCAAAAGCGGCTACATTAACCACTGTTAAAGCGGAATCTCGCAGGCTAATGTTAGAAAACGTAGAAACTAAAGCCGGACAGTTTCTGACTAAAACTTTTATTGTAAATATTAAAAATCGAAATATTGCAGGTGGGCAGTCCGTTGCTTTAAAACCTCGTGAACTCACCAAACTGGACTGGGATGATAAGTTAACACTAGAATTTGATGGTCATACTGTGCTGAGGACTATGGAACTTAGTAGAGTAGATAACCAGGTTACGGTTTTTTTGGCTGGAAACTCTACGGTGGTCAATCAGGATGATGAACCCTGGGCCTCCTGGGGTCAAATGATTCCCCGGTTTTTTAAACCCGGCGTAGCCATTGCCAATCATGCAGAATCTGGATTAACTTTAGGTTCTTTTATCGGAAGCGGGCGTTTAAGCAAAGTCTTGAGTGTTATGAAACCTGGCGATTATTTATTTATCGAATTTGGTCACAACGATCAAAAAGAAAAGGGGGCAAATGATGGTGCTTACCGATCTTATACCGAAAGGCTTAAAATGTTTATTTCAGAAACCAGAAAGAAAGAAGGGATCCCTATAATTGTAACCTCTACCAGCAGAAGATCATTTGATTCCTTAGGTAAAATTCAGAATACTTTAGGTGATTTTCCTGAAGCCGCCAGGAAGGTAGCTCAATCTGAAAACGTTGCTTTAATCGACTTGAACAAGATGACCACCCAACTTTTTAATGCTTTGGGTGAAGAGCCGTCAAAAAAAGCCTTTGTACATTATCCTGCAAACCGTTATCCTGGTCAAAATGCGCCTTTAGCCGATAATACTCATTTTAACCCATATGGTGCTTATGAAATTGCAAAATGTGTAGTTCTTGGCATTCAACAGCAAAAATTAGGCTTAAGCAAGTATTTAATCAATGAGCAACCAAATTTTGATCCATCTCAACCAGATGATCCAATCAGTTGGATTTGGCCTGAAAGTCCTAAAAGTAGTTTAGTTAAACCTGATGGGAATTAATTTATCCCCGACTTACGAAGTTTTGGTGGCTAGGTGAAAAGGGGAAACTTCATCAGTCTAAACGTTGATTTAATTACAATAAGTTTGGTTGACTAAACTGGCGAAGTTCTTCCCCGCTTCAGGCCTTTGAAACTTCGCAAGTTAGCACGCCGACTGACGAAGTTTTGGTGGCTAGGTGAAAAGGGGAAACTTCGTCAGTCTAAACGTTGATTTAAATTACAATAAGTTTGGTTGACTAAACTTGCGAAGTTCTGCAACGCTTCAGGCCTTTGAAACTTCGCAAGTTAGCACGCCGACTTACGAAGTTTTGGTGGCTAGGTAAGAAGGGGAAACTTCGTCAGTCTAAACGTTGATTTAAATTACAATAAGTTTGGTTGATTAAACTGGCGAAGTTCTGCAACGCTTCAGGCCTTTGAAACTTCGCAAGTTAGCACGCCGACTTACGAAGTTTTGGTGGCTAGGTGAGAAGGGGAAACTTCATCAGTCTAAACGTTGATTTAAATTACAATAAGTTTGGTTGATTAAACTGGCGAAGTTCTGCAACGCTTCAGGCCTTTGAAACTTCGCAAGTTAGCACGCCGACTTACGAAGTTTTGGTGGCTAGGTG
>Ga0247813_10000610_pt1 | contig 31686 bp, 28 predicted proteins | sample UWRJL169409C1_FD_180719 | JGI IMG/M metagenome (GOLD analysis project Ga0247813, IMG submission 180719) | Plant litter microbial communities from Arlington Agricultural Research Station in Wisconsin, United States - UWRJ-L169-409C-1 | ecosystem: Environmental > Terrestrial > Plant litter >... | reverse complement strand
GTCCGCGGCGACGCCGGCATCACCCGCCCGGCACCCGATGCCGGTGAGGATGCCTGGTACGCTTACGTCTACCTGCGCGACAATCCGCGCGGACGCCATAGGGAACATTGGCACCATACGTCCGGCTGCCGCCGCTGGCTGGTGGTCGAGCGCGATACGATGACCCATACGATCTACACTGTCGCGGATGCCAGCGCTGAGGGAGAGACCGCATGACGTCCTATCGTCTTTCCAAGGGCGGCCGTATCGACCGCGCCAAGCCGCTCGATTTCAGCTTCGACGGCAAGCCGATGCAGGGCTTTGCCGGCGACACGCTGGCTTCAGCCCTTCTTGCCAACGGCCGTCAGTTGGTCGGCCGCAGTTTCAAATATCACCGCCCGCGCGGCATTCTGACGGCCGGTGCTGCGGAACCGAATGCACTGGTGACGATCGGCGAAGGCGGCCGCACGGAAGCCAATACCCGCGCCACGCTGGTCGAACTCTATAGCGGCCTGACCGCCAAGAGCCAGAACCGCTGGCCCTCGGTCGATTTCGACCTCGGCGCCGTCAACAGCCTGCTCTCGCCCTTCCTGAGCGCGGGCTTCTACTACAAGACCTTCATGTGGCCGGCGGCTTTCTGGGAAAAGGTCTATGAGCCAATCATCCGCAAGGCCGCAGGCCTTGGGCGCGCCACATACCAGCCCGATCCGGATAGCTACGAAAAATGCTGGGCCCATTGCGACCTGCTGGTAATTGGCGCCGGACCCTCCGGTCTCGCAGCCGCTCTGACGGCCGGCCGCGCCGGTGCCCGCGTCATCCTCGCCAACGAAGGCTTTGAACCCGGTGGCTCGCTTCTGTCCGAAACGGCGCCTGTCGTTGGAAAATCCGCAGGCGACCTGCTGGCGCAGACGCTGGCTGAACTTTCAGATATGCCGAATGTCCGCATTTTCTCCCGCACGACTGTCTTCGGCTGGTACGACGGCAATGTCTTCGGCGCTGTCGAAAGCGTGCAGAAGAACACGGCAACGGTGAACCCAAACAGGCCGGTGGAGCGCATCTGGCGCATCGCCGCCAAACAGGCAATCCTTGCTTCAGGCGCTGAAGAACGGCCGCTGGTGTTCGGCGGCAACGATATTCCCGGCGTGATGATGGCCGGCGCCATGCGCTCCTATCTCAACCGGCAGGCGGTCGCGCCCGGAAAAAGCACCATCATCTTTACCAACGATGCCTCGGGTTATGCGACAGCTGCCGATCTGGAAGCGGCCGGTCTTGACGTCGCTGTCATCATCGACAGCCGCCCGGATGCGGCACGCACATGGTCCGGCAAGGCCCGCATCTTGCCCGGCGCCGTGGTTGTCGATGCCAATGGTGGCAGACACGTCAAGGGCGTGACGATCCTCAACAACGGCCGCCCGGAAACCATTTCGGCGGACGCACTCGGCATGTCCGGCGGCTGGAGCCCGATCATTCATCTCGCCTGCCATCGCGGCGCAAAACCGGCCTGGTCTGATGCTAAGGCCGCGTTCCTTGCGCCGGAAATCCAGGAGGGCTTGACTATGGCGGGCGCTGCCGCAGGCATTGGCAGCATAGACGCCTGCCTTGCAGATGGTGCCGGAAAAGCCGCATCGGCCCTGCAGGCATTCGGCTACTCGAATGCCATCGCCGCTTTTGCCACGGCCAAAGACACAGCGACCGTCTCCAAGCCGCTCTGGCGCATACACGGGTCGAAGGGCAAGGCCTTTGTCGATTATCAGAACGACGTGCACCTCAAGGATCTCGGCCTCGCCGTCAGCGAAGGTTACGGCCATGTCGAGCTTGCCAAGCGCTATACCACCAACGGCATGGCGACCGATCAGGGCAAACTGTCGAACATCAACGCTATCGGCATTCTCGCCGAAGCGCGAAAGGTCTCACCGGCCGATGTCGGCACCACGACCTTCCGCCCGTTCTATACGCCGCTCTCCTTCGGTGCGCTGACCGGCGCTTCCAAGGGCAAACACTTCCAGCCGGTACGCAAATCGCCGCTGCACGACTGGGCCAGGAAAAATGGTGCGGTCTTCGTCGAAACGGGTCTCTGGTACCGTTCTTCCTGGTTCCCGAAAACTGGCGAAACGACCTGGCGCGAAAGCGTCGATCGAGAAGTGCTGAACGTGCGCAAGAATGCCGGCATTTGTGATGTCTCCACCCTCGGCAAGATCGAGATCTTCGGCAAGGACGCCGCCGAATTCCTCAACCGCATCTATTGCAACGCCTTCCTGAAGCTGCCGGTCGGCAAGGCGCGTTACGGCCTGATGCTGCGCGAAGACGGAATGATCTACGACGACGGAACGACGAGCCGTCTGGGTGAAACCCATTTCTTTATGACGACGACCACGGCTTATGCGGCTGGCGTCATGAACCATCTGGAATTCTGCGCCCAGGCGCTCTGGCCCGATCTCGACGTGCAGTTTGCATCCTCGACCGATCAATGGGCGCAGATCGCGGTGGCCGGGCCGAAATCCCGCGTGATCCTGCAGACGCTTGTCGACGAGGACATTTCCGACGCGGCCTTCCCGTTCCTCGGGGCCAAGGAAGTATCGCTCTGCGGCGGTAAGCTCACAGGCCGCCTCTTCCGCATCTCCTTTTCCGGCGAACTGGCCTATGAACTGGCCGTTCCTGCCGGATACGGCGAGGCAATTGCCGATGCGATCATCGAGGCGGGCGCGCCGCATGGCATCTGCCCCTATGGCGTCGAGGCGCTGGGCGTGATGCGCATCGAGAAAGGCCATGTCACCCATTCCGAGATCAACGGCACCGTCATTCCGTCGGACCTCGGCTTTGCCAAGATGGTTTCCGCGGCCAAGCCGGATTTCATCGGGAAGGCAATGCTCTCACGGGAGGGTTTGGTGGCGGATGACCGGCTCTCGCTGGTCGGCGTCAAGCCGCTTGATCCGGCAACCACCTTCAAGACAGGTTCGCATATCCTCTCCGACGGCGCTGTCCCCTCGCTCGAAAACGACCAGGGCTATGTGTCTTCCAGCTGCTACTCGCCGAACCTTGGCTCGACCATCGGCCTCGCCCTGGTCAAGCATGGTCCGAAGCGCCACGGCGAGCATGTGACTGTCTGGAATGACCTGAAAAACGAATATACCAAGGCCGTGCTGTGCAGCCCGGTCTTCTTCGATCCGGAAAACGGAAAGCTCCATGGCTGATTTTGCGCTCCTCCACCGCCCTGCCCTTGCCGACGCCAAGTCCGGTTCGTTCGGCGCGCCTTCAACGGTTAAGCGGATCACGCTTGCAGCCCTGCCGGAAGGTCACGTGCTGCATGTGCTGGCTGCACGCGGAAGCGGCGACCTGCAAGGTTTGATCCCACGGATTGGCGACGGTACGCCGCATGCCGCGCGGCCCTATGGCCCCGGACAATGGTTCGTCATCGGCGATGCCCCTCTTTCGTCCGCGGAAATTTTCGGCAAGACACCGATTCTGGATGGTAAGGCGTCCATTTCAGATCAAGGCCATGGCCGCGTCCGAATCGGCATCAGCGGTGCGGCCGTCGAAACCGTTCTTGCCAAAGGTACGGCAGTCGATCTCGCTCTGTCGAATTTCCCGGTTGGCCATTCGGCAATGACCTTGATCGGCCATATATCGGCGCTCCTTTCCCGGACCGGAAAGGAAAGCTTCGAGCTTCTGGTTCTGCGCGGTTTTGCCGAAAGCCTTTGGGACGAACTCATCCAGATGAGCCTCGAATTCGGCGTCGATGCCCACACCGGAAAATGAACGTATTAGGGTAGCGTCGAGCCCCAATTGCCGCTACCCTTGTCCATAATCGTTCTTTGGCCAAAGCTTGGCTACTCGCGGTGCTGGGTGATACCGGCCCGCCAATCTCAATCCAAATTTTCGATTGTCCCGCCCCTGGTATCGCCATGGGGCTCGGGCACGTCTATTATACGCGATATGAACGTTTCCGGCCGGCACTCGGCAGGAATTGACCACGGATGGACTGGCAGCTCCCGACCCGGCAGACGCTCCTTGAAAAAAGCGGATATGACCAAGACGGGGCCAGGCTCCGCTTCTTTCATTTCCATTTTTGACGTCAAGGAGAACGGCCATGCCTACCAACTCCGCCCCGCCCAGAGGACAGCCCAAGTCCCGGCTGCACCGCTTTTCCATCGGACAAAAGGTCCGGATGAAAAGTACCGTCGGTTTGTCATTGCGCGACGAAACGATTTTTCGCATTCTCGCAACATTGCCCATCCGGGATGGTTCGCCGCAATATCGGATTCGCACCGAAGGCGAGACCTACGAACGGGTAACGACGGAAGACAATCTGGAAGACGCCAAAGGGTAGAGCCGCCGTGCTCACCCTCCATAGATCGAACGAGGAAGGACAGCACATGGCCAAGGGACAGGCAAAGAGCAACAAGGAAGTCAGAAAGCCGAAGAAGGACAAGGAAGCTGTCAAGACAGCAACCCCTTTCGCCGCGACGACCCAGAAGGAAGTTCCAAAACTCTCCGGCGCAAAGCCGAAGAAGTAAGATACCAATGGAAGGGGCGGCGCCGGATAACCAGCGCCGCCCCTTCCATTTCACCTATTTCGGCTGCGACGGCGTGAAGTTGGCAATCAGCGCATGCCGTTCGCCCGGATAGATCAGCCGGACATGGGTTACATATGAACCGTTGCTCCATGTCCGCCGCTCGACCGTCAGGCACGGCGTTCCGCTCGGGACTGCCAGGGCCGTTGCAATTGCCTCATCGGCAGCGATGGCGCGGATCGTATGTTCGGCAGCACTCCAGGGCACGCGGTTCAGAAGCCACGGACCCGGCGCTTCGAGATCAAATGTTTCCGCTGCCGCATCGGGCACGGCTGCCAGATTGATCAGGCGCTGCTCGAAACAAAATGGCCTCGCGCCCCCGAAATGCGTGCAGTTTACCTCCAGAATGGAGGCTGTAGCACTGAGACCCAGCCGATGTTTGTCATCGGCTGTGCTGCGGCGGCGGGTTTTACTCAGCAGCCGGTAATCGTAGGCAAGACCGAGCGACTGGACCTCAAGCTTGATGTCGCGAATTTCGAGCACCGCTGACTGCGCCCGCGGCTGCGTCACATAACTGCCGGACTTTCGCCGCCGCTCGATCAGCCCCGTCTTCGCCAGCTGCGTCAGCGCCTTGTTCACGGTCATCCGCGAACATTTGTATTGCTCTGCCAGATCGACTTCGAACGGAATGCGGAAACCGGGCTGCCATTCGCCGGACAGAATGCGGTCCTCGATATCGCCGAGGATACGCTGATGCAGCGACAGGTCGCTGGCACTTTCGGTAAGCGGCACATCAACGGCCAGATCGGCATCCTGCAATTTCACCACGTTCTCACCTTCAACACATCCTGTTCGGTCCTAGCAGAAACTGCTCAGCGCCGCTTGTCGGAAAAGACTTGGTGGCGAACGGAAACGCTCAGGCCAGAAGCTCGCGCATCACGCCGCGGAATCGGGCCGATATCTCATCACGTCTGTGATGACGGCCACCTTCGACCTGCTTGCGGCCCGCCACCCAGACACTGTCGGGCCTCGTGCCATTAGCAAACAGCCAGGAATCCAGAACTGCGTCATCGATGAGATCGCCATCAGGCACCTTCAGGCTAACGAAATCGGCCGAATTGCCGGCGGCGATCCCGGTCTTCGAAGCCAACGCAATCCCACCACCTTCAACTGCGCCGTCAAACAGCGCGCGTCCGGTCGATTGTCCAGGGGCAGCCAGAACATTGCGGGAGCGATGCGCCAGGCGCTGCGAATATTCAAGCTGGCGCAGCTCGTCCGGCAGGCCGATCAGAACGTTGGAATCAGACCCAATCCCGAATTTTCCACCCGCTTCGCCGAACACGACCGCATTGAACGTGCCGTCGCCAAGATTGGCTTCGGTGATCGGGCAGAGGCCCGCAATCGCCTTGCTCTCAGCCATGCGGCGGGTCTCGTCATCGGTCATGTGGGTCGCATGGATGAGGCACCAGCGGCCATCGAGCCCGGCATTGTCGAGCAACCATTCGACCGGCCGCGCGCCGGACCAGCCGATGCAATCCTCCACTTCCTTGACCTGCTCGGCCACATGGATGTGGATCGGCCCGTCCTTTGCCATGGCAACGACAGCGGCTAACTCGTCCGGCGTCACCGCCCGCAGGCTGTGCGGCGCGACGCCAACGCGGCCATCCGGCAAATCCTTGACTGCAGAACGGCAACCATCGAGCAACCGCTCGAAGCTCTCGACCGTATTGATGAACCGGCGCTGCCCCTCGTTTGGAGCAGCCCCACCAAAGGTCGAATGCGCGTAAAAGACCGGAAGCAGCGTCAGGCCGATCCCTGTCCGGGAAGCCGCCGAGGCAATCCGCTGCGCCATTTCGGCAATATCGGCATAAGCGCGGCCATCGATATCGTGATGCAGGTAGTGGAACTCGCCGACGCGCGAAAAACCGGCTTCCAGCATTTCCATATAGAGCTGGCTGGCAACGGCTTCGGCATGTTCCGGCGTCATCGTCAGGGCGAAGCGGTACATCACGTTGCGCCAGCTCCAGAAGCTGTCGGCGCCAGGGCCACGCGTTTCGGCAAGACCCGCCATGCCGCGCTGGAACGCGTGGCTGTGCAGGTTCGGCATGCCGGGCACCAGGATATCGTGGCGCTCGTCGCCGGCCTGCGCCTCAGCACCCGCCTCGACGATGGCGATCCGGCCACCCTTGATCGTCAGCCGCACATCCTTCTGCCATCCCGCCGGCGTCAGAGCCGATTTCACATGAATGCTGGTCAAGGCCTCATCCTTTCCTGACTGCTTCGGTCAAAAAAACCACTTGCGCTCATTTTCTTTATGTCTATACATAATAGCACGAAAAGGAAAGGCTAGAAAATAATGTCTTCCATAAAATCGGCACCAGACAGCACCCGGCCCACCGCCTGCGACCGCCTCTGGCGCAATGCACGGCTGGCGACCCTGAACCCCGCCCTGCCGGGTCTCGGCCTCGTCGAAAACGGCGTGATTGCCGTTCAGGACGGGCGTATCCTCTACGTCGGCGACGAAACCAGCCTGCCCTTTCCGATCGAAAATGCCGCCGAGATTATCGATTGCGGCCGCCGCTGGATCACCCCCGGTTTGATCGACTGCCACACCCATCTCGTTCATGCTGGTGACCGCGCCAACGAATTCGAAATGCGGCTTGCCGGCGCAACGTACGAAGAGGTCGCCCGTGCCGGCGGTGGCATCGTTTCCTCCGTCCGCTCGCTGCGGCAAGCCAGCGAAGACGATCTCGTCGCACAAACCCTTCCCCGTCTGGATGCTTTGATTGCAGAGGGCGTCACCACCGTCGAGGTCAAATCCGGCTACGGCCTCGACCTCGAAAATGAAGCCAAGGCGCTGCGCGCTGCGCGCCGCTTGGGCGACGAACGCGATGTCGCCATCCGCACGACCTTCCTCGGCGCCCATGCGCTGCCGCCGGAATTCAAGGGCGACAAGGCCGGCTACATCGCCAAGGTCGTGGGCGAAATGCTGCCCGCCATCGCCGCTGAAGGTCTGGCGGATGCGGTCGATGGCTTTTGCGAAGGCATCGCCTTTTCGACCGACGAAATGCGGCTGGTCTTCGATGCGGCCAAAGCCCACGGCCTGCCGGTCAAGCTGCATGCCGACCAGCTGTCCAACCTGCATGGCGCAGCCCTTGCTGCTGAATATGGCGCGCTGTCGGCCGATCATCTCGAATATACCGATGAAGCCGGCGCAGAGGCGATGGCGAAGAGCGGCACCGTCGCGGTCATCCTGCCCGGTGCCTTCTATTTCATCCGCGAAACCAAGAAGCCGCCGGTCGACCTGTTCCGAAAGGAAGGTGTTGCGATGGCGATCGCCACCGACAACAATCCGGGCACCTCGCCACTGACCTCGCTGCTTCTGACCATGAACATGGCCGCGACCCTGTTTGGTATGACGGTGAACGAGTGCATCGCGGGCGTAACGCGCGAGGCGGCACGCGCATTGGGTCTGGTTGACGAAGTAGGGACGCTGGAGCCCGGAAAATGGGCCGATTTCGCCATCTGGAATATCGAGCGACCGGCCGAACTCGTCTACCGCATGGGCTTCAACCCGCTCTATGCGCGCGTCCGCAACGGACATTGAAATTGGAGACGCGTGAGCCTGGCTCCGCGCATTGGTGAGGACTGACTTATGACTCTTATTCTTCAGCCGGGCTCCGTCCCGCTTTCGACCCTCGAAACCATCTACTGGACCGGCGAACCCGCCCGGCTTGATCCGTCCTTCGACAAGGGCATCGAAAAAGCCGCTGCCCGCATCGCCGAAATCGCCGCCGGCAATGCGCCGGTCTACGGTATCAACACCGGCTTCGGCAAACTGGCAAGCATCAAGATCGATCCTGCCGATGTCGCCACCCTGCAGCGCAACCTGATCCTGTCGCATTGCTGCGGTGTCGGCCAGCCGCTGGCTGAAAACATCGTCCGCCTGATCATGGCGCTGAAACTGGTTTCGCTCGGTCGTGGCGCTTCCGGCACGCGGCTCGAACTCATTCGCCTGATCGAGGGCATGCTCGACAAAGGCGTCATCCCGGTCATCCCGGAAAAAGGTTCCGTCGGTGCATCCGGCGATCTGGCCCCGCTTGCCCATATGGCAGCGGTGATGATGGGCGAAGGTGAAGCCTTCTTCAACGGCGAACAGCTGGACGGCCGCACAGCGCTGGAACGCGCGGGCCTGATCCCGGTCGTGCTGGCCGCCAAGGAAGGCCTAGCGCTGATCAACGGCACGCAGGTCTCGACCGCCCTTGCGCTGGCAGGCCTCTTCCGCGCCCATCGTGCGGCGCAATCGGCCCTGATCACCGGCGCGCTTTCGACCGATGCGGCGATGGGCTCCTCGGCACCTTTCCATCCGGATATCCACACACTACGCGGCCACAAGGGCCAGATCGATGCCGCCGCCGCCCTGCGCGGCCTGCTCAAGGGCTCGGTCATCCGCGAAAGCCATATCGAAGGTGACGAGCGGGTTCAGGACCCCTATTGCATCCGCTGCCAACCGCAGGTCGATGGCGCCTGCCTCGATCTTCTGCGCTCCGTTGCCCGCACGCTGGAAATCGAGGCCAATGCCGTCACCGACAATCCGCTGGTCCTGTCGGACAATTCCGTTGTCTCCGGCGGCAATTTCCACGCCGAGCCGGTGGCTTTCGCCGCCGACCAGATCGCACTTGCGATCTGCGAAATCGGCGCGATCTCACAGCGTCGCATCGCGCTGCTGGTCGATCCGGCCCTCTCCTATGGCCTGCCGGCGTTCCTCGCCAAGAAGCCAGGCCTCAACTCCGGCCTGATGATTGCCGAAGTCACGTCCGCAGCGCTGATGTCTGAAAACAAGCAGATGTCGCACCCGGCCTCGGTCGATTCGACGCCGACCTCGGCCAACCAGGAAGACCATGTCTCGATGGCCTGCCACGGCGCCCGTCGCCTGCTGCAGATGACTGACAACCTCTTTTCCATCATCGGCATCGAGGCGCTGACGGCAGCCCAGGGCATCGATTTCCGCGCCCCGCTCGTCACCAGCCCGGAACTGACCAATGCCATCGGCGCGATCCGCAAGGTCGTCGCAACGCTAGAGGTGGACCGCTACATGGCGACCGACCTCAAGGCAGCCAGCGACCTCATTGCCACCGGCGCACTGAATGCCGCGGTTTCAAACGGCATTCTGCCGGTCCTGGAGGCGTGATATGAACGCCCCGCAACTCTCTTCATTTTCCCAGGGGAGCCCAAGCAATGCCGTCATTCCTGTGCTTGTCACAGGAATCCAGCCACGGCGCGTCGGCGCCGTGAATGAACTGGTTTCGCCGCTGAACGAGTCTTCCGCGCCCAAGGACTTGGGCGCGCTGGATTCCTGTGACAAGCACAGGAATGACGGAGAAGTTGAATACCCCATAAGAAAATCGGGAAGGAAATTTCAATGACCAAACCCGTCTTCGAAGTCAAACAGGGCACATCGCCGATCATTCTCGGTTTCCCGCACACCGGCACCGATGTCCCGCCAGCCATCTGGGAGCGCCTCAACGACACCGGCCGGCTGCTCACCGATACCGACTGGCATATCCATCACCTCTACGATGGTCTGCTTCCAAACGTGACGACGGTGCGCGCCACCTTCCATCGCTACGTCCTCGATGCCAATCGCGATCCGGAAGGCGTCAGCCTCTACCCCGGGCAGAACACCACCGGCCTCATTCCGGAAACGGATTTCGACGGTGTCCCGATCTGGAAGGACGGCGAGGAGCCGACCGAAGCCGACATCGCCGCCCGTCTCGCCGAGTTCCATGCGCCCTATCACGCGGCACTCTTGGCCGAAATCGAGCGGGTGAAGGCCATACACGGCATTGCCGTACTCTATGATTGCCATTCGATCCGATCGGACATCCCGTTCCTGTTCGAAGGCACCTTGCCGGACTTCAACGTCGGCACCGATATGGGCAAGACCTGCGATCCGGCTATCCAGGACGCAACCGTCGATGTCGTTTTGAATGCTGAAGGCTATACCAGCATCCTCAACGGCCGCTTCAAGGGCGGGTGGACGACGCGCCATTACAGCGATCAGGAAAATGGCGTTCAAACCATCCAGATGGAACTGGCGCAAGCCACGCACCTGAGCACGGAAGCCCCGCCTTTCCACTATGACGAGGCCAAGGCTGCCAAACTTCGCATTCACCTCAAAGACATTCTCACGCGCATCGAAACAGTAGCGCTGACACTGGCACACACCAAAAGGGGAACAAAATGACCAATCCTCGTCACAATATCCGCGACGTCCGCGCCGCCCGTGGCACCAAGCTGACGGCAAAATCCTGGATGACCGAAGCGCCGCTTCGCATGCTGATGAACAATCTCGACCCCGAAGTGGCCGAGAACCCGCACGAACTGGTCGTCTATGGCGGCATCGGCCGGGCCGCCCGCACCTGGGCCGATTTCGACAAGATCGTCGAGACGTTGCGTGACCTCAATGAAGACGAAACGCTGATGGTGCAGTCGGGCAAGCCGGTCGGCGTGTTCCGCACCCATAAGGATGCGCCGCGCGTGCTGATCGCCAATTCCAATCTCGTGCCGCATTGGGCGACCTGGGATCATTTCAACGAGCTGGATAAGAAGGGCCTTGCCATGTACGGCCAGATGACGGCCGGCTCGTGGATCTATATCGGCACGCAGGGGATCGTCCAAGGCACCTACGAGACCTTCGTCGAGGCCGGACGCCAGCATTATGACGACGATCTCAAGGGCAAATGGGTGCTGACCGGCGGTCTGGGCGGCATGGGCGGCGCCCAGCCGCTGGCGGCCGTCATGGCCGGCGCCTGCTGCCTTGCGGTCGAATGCAATCCCGATTCGATCGATTTCCGCCTGCGCACCCGCTATGTCGATGAAAAGGCCGAAACGCTGGACGAGGCGATGGAGATGATCGCGCGCTGGACCGCTGCCGGCGAAGCCAAGTCCGTCGGCCTGCTCGGCAACTGCGCCGAAATCCTGCCGGAAATGGTTCGCCGCGGCATCCGCCCCGACATGGTGACAGACCAGACATCGGCCCACGACCCGATCAACGGCTACCTGCCGAAGGGCTGGACGATGGGAGAGTGGAAGGAAAAACGCGAAAGCGATCCGAAGGCCGTCGAAAAGGCCGCCCGCGCCTCGATGCGCGAACATGTTGAAGCTATGATCGCCTTCCAGGACATGGGCGTCCCGACCTTTGACTATGGCAACAACATCCGCCAGGTCGCCAAGGATGAGGGCCTGGAAAACGCCTTCTCCTTCCCGGGCTTCGTGCCAGCCTATATCCGCCCGCTGTTTTGCCGCGGCATCGGTCCGTTCCGCTGGGCAGCCCTCTCAGGCGATCCGGAAGATATCCGCAAGACAGACGCCAAGGTGAAGGAACTGACGCCCGGCAACAAGCACCTGCACAACTGGCTCGACATGGCTGCCGAGCGCATCGCCTTCCAGGGTCTACCAGCGCGCATTTGCTGGGTCGGCCTCGGCGATCGCCACCGCCTCGGCCTCGCCTTCAACGAGATGGTCAGGACCGGCGAACTCTCCGCCCCCGTCGTCATCGGCCGCGATCACCTCGATTCAGGCTCCGTCGCCTCGCCGAACCGCGAGACCGAAGCGATGAAGGATGGTTCGGACGCCGTGTCCGACTGGCCGCTGCTCAACGCCCTGCTCAACACCGCATCCGGTGCCACCTGGGTATCGCTCCATCACGGCGGCGGCGTCGGCATGGGCTTCAGCCAGCACTCGGGCGTGGTCATCTGCGCCGATGGCACCGACGATGCCGCCCGCCGCCTCGAGCGTGTGCTCTGGAACGACCCGGCCACCGGCGTCATGCGCCACGCCGATGCGGGCTATGATATCGCCATCGATTGCGCCAAGGAAAAGGGTCTGCGGTTGCCGGGTATTTTGGGGAACTGAGGCTTCAGACCAGCCTGACAAGACCGCCGTATTTTGCGACGGTCTTGTCAACGGTCAAGAGAACCAAACCCTCGAAGAACGCCTGCGCAATCAACATGCGGTCGAAGGGATCTTTGTGAAAAGGTGGAAGACTTTCGACTGCAACTGCGTGGTCGCCCGTTACGATGAGTTCCTGAAAACCGCTCTCAATGAGAAACCGCCGCAGCAGGCCGGCGGTAATCTCGAAGTTGGGACGGCTGCCGACCTTTATGGCGACTTCCCAGATACTGGCGACGGAAAAGAAGAATTCGTTTTCTTCATCTTCCAGCAAATCAGCGGCCGCTTGAGGCAGCCGATGTGATTCCTCAGCAGCCCAGAGAAGGAAATGCGTATCAAGCAAAAATCTCATCGATCTTTAAACTTGTCTGGATTGCCGTAAAACATCTCCTCGATCTCTTCGGCCATCATCGTATCGAAATCATCGGGCGTCTTGAACATGCCCTTCATGAAACCGATCCGCCGTTTTTTTGGGGCGTCTGCCTCATCCAGCGGCACCAGCTTACCGATCGGCTTTCCGGCCTTGGCGATAATGAAGGACTCGCCTTTTGAGACCTTCTCCATCAGGCGCGACAGATGCGTCTTGGCTTCGTGAATATTGACAGTTTCCATCATCGTCCTCCTTCGGACTTAGTCCACTAAACTTAGTCCACTCCACAGAGGTTTGCAATGCACGACCCACAAACGCCGCCTCACAGACAGTTGCACATCCAAAGAGCCAGGGACTACCGCCGCATGCCGTGGAAAAACGGCGGCGGCGAGACGGTGGAGATTGCGGTGTTTCCGCCGGAGGCCGATCTGTCAGCGTTCGGCTGGCGCATCAGCATGGCAACGGTTGCCAGCGACGGACCGTTCTCGGTCTTTGCCGGGATCGACCGGACCCTGTCGATCCTTGAAGGCGAAGGCATGGAACTGGATATTACCGGACGGGAGCCCGTCGTGTTGACCAAAACATCACAACCACTCGCCTTTCCCGCCGATGTAGCAACATCTGCCCGGCTCGTATCGGGCACCATCGTCGATCTCAACATCATGACCCGGCGGGGCCAATGGGCGCACCGGGTCGGACGGCGCGTGTTCGAAGGCGATCATCCTCTCGATGCCGAAGGCGGCATGACGATGCTTCTGTCGCTTGGCAATCTGCGGATCGATAGTGGTGAGCACGCCGAGGAGCTGGCCCGGCTCGACTGTGCCATCATCGAAGGACCTTGCCGCATCAGTTCCGATATGCCGGCTGAGGCCTACCTGATCCGCATCAGCCCCGTCTAACGGCCATTATTGCGGGCCAGATTGCCCAGGACATGGCAAATCAACCGGCCAACAACAGTCGCCGTCACGGAATTGACGTCGTTTGCCGGCTGTAACTCGACGATCGAGAAGCCGGCGAGTGTGCGGCCAGTCATAGCCGAGGCGATGAGATCGGTGACTTCCTCGAGCCATAGACCTCCGGGCGACATTGCATTGACGCCCGGGCAGATCGACGGATCGAGCGCATCGACATCGATATGGATGAGCAATGCACCATCACGCGGGATGGCATCAGCGATCTCGGCCACGCCGCTTGCTCGCATCTGGCGCACCGTCACCAGCCGCGAACCCCAAGCCTTTGCAGTCTCTACCTCTTCGCGACGCGCACTGCCGACGGCGCGAATACCGACCTGGGTCATGGAGCGCACGAACGGAAGCTCGGAGGCGCGCCGCATCGTGCTGGAATAGCCAAGCGGCTCGTCGCCGATCCGGTCGCGCCAGTCGATATGGGCGTCGATCTGCAGGATGTGCAGGGCATCGACATCGGCAAGACCACGCATGAAGGGGATGGCGGCGGAATCATCGCCACCAATCAGGATCGGAATGGCACCCGTCAAGCGGATATCCCGCGTTGCCGCCTCGATCGCTTTACGGTTGCCAGGGTTGTCATCATGTTTGGTGGCGACATCGCCAAGATCAACCACATCCAGAGCGCCGTCGTTCAACAACGGACCGTCGAAATCGAAATCCCAATGGTCGATGTGCACGGAGGCTGTCGTGATCGCCCGGCGGACGGCGTCTGGCGATGCTGTGACGGAAGCGCCGTAAACGGTGTAGGGGTAGGTCGTTCCATGCACGGCACCGAAAATCGCAACGGAACCCGGCCGGGCCGCGGCCGCAGCTGGCAGCCCAAGGAAGGTTTCTGCTGCGGGTTCAAACGTGTACGTCATATTATGCCGCCCGCGCTGCCAGAAACCGGTCCATTGCCGCAAACGAGAAGGCCCCGATCGGCAGGTCCGTACCGCCCTCCAGCGCCAGATCGGCAAGGATTTCGCCGACGACGCTGGTAAACTTGAACCCATGGCCGGAGCACGGCGACGCCACGACGATGCGCTTGTCGCCCGGCAAAAGGTCGAGCAGAAAATCCTCGCTCGGCAGCATTGTATAACGGCAGGTGGTGGAGCGCACGCGCAGTCCGGCAGCGGCCGGCAGACGGCGCTTGATGAAGCTGTCGAGCAGATCCGTATCCTTGTCATTGACGGCCGGATTGGGCTGGTTCGGATCGATCGGCTCGCGGAAATGCGCATGACGGCCGACCTTGACGCCGTCAACGCCGATCGCCGGAAAGCCGAAGAACGAGCCGTTTTCACCCTCGTCGCGGATGAACACCGGCATGCGTTGCGGCATGGTGACGAAACCGTCGGTGGGCTGATACCAGGAGACGACCTGTTTGATCGGCACGGCGTGATTGCGCAAGTCAGGCACCAGTTCGCCGATCCACGAGCCGGTCGCGACGATGACCTTGCTGGCCGTATAGCGCCCGGTATCGGAAACGATCGCGACACCATGATCAACTGGCTCTATCGCCGTCACCTTCTCGCCGAAATGCAGCGCCGCGCCATCGGCGGCAGCGAGTTTCAGATGCCCCATGACGGCCACCTCCGGACGCAGATAACCGCCCTGCGGATCGAGCAATGCGATCTCGTCTGCATCTAGCGAAAACACGGGGAAGCGACGGCGCATTTCGCCGGGATCAAGGGTTTCCAGCGGCAGGTTGTGAAGGGTGCAACTCTTCTTGGTACCGCTGACAATCTTGCTGTCGGGCTTGCCGATCTGCAGCACGCCGGTGATGGTGAGGATATCCTCGCGCAGCCGCGCTTCCAGCGCCCGCCAATTGGCATAGGCGCGCTGCAGCAGCGGCACATAGGACGGATCTTCGAAATAACCGAGCCGGATCAAACGGCTGTCGCCATGCGACGAACTCAGCGCATGCGCCGGATGCCAGGCATCGATGCCGATCACTTTTACGCCACGGGCAGCCAGATGCGCGGTGGCAGCGCTGCCCATGGCGCCAAGGCCGACAACAGCAACGTCGAAATGGGCGGTCATGGCAGTATCCTTTCGGGAGTTTCAGATGTGTGGAGGCGGCGATAAGCGCAGCAGATCGCGGGCCTTTTCCAGATCCCAGCCGAGCGGCCGGTCATCGGCATAGGTTGCCATATCCGCGCGGATAAGGCGATAGAGCACGTCGGTGCCCTCAGCACGCTGCGCCACATTGGCCTTGAAATCCTGTGCCTGCGCGGCAACGGTAAATTCGATACCGAGGATTTGCTCGGCATTGTCGATCACGGCGAGCAGCTTGTTGGCCGCGGCTGTCGGATGCCCGAGGAAATCCTCCTGCAGCGCCGACGTAATGCCGCCATCAAGGCTTGCCGGAGCGCCAAGGCGGCGGTTTTCCGCAGCGAGGGCCGCTGCCGTATATTGCGCGATCATGAAGCCGGATCCAGCACCCGGATCGAGGGCCAGAAAGGCCGGAAGACCGCTGACCAGAGGATTGACGAGACGGTCGATCCGGCGTTCGCTCATCATCGAAATCTGGGCAATGGCGATGGCGAGACTATCCAGAGCCTGTCCCAGCGCCGGCGCCACGGCATGCGCCTCGGACGACACCACCGGCGCCTCCGGTGTACCGGAGACGGCCGGGTTATCGGTCACCGAAGCCAGTTCCTGATTAACCACGGAGTCCGCGAAATCGAACACATCCCAGCCAGCCCCGTGCGCGTGCGGAACAGAACGCAGGCTAAGAGCATCCTGCGTGCGTGCGCCTTTGGCAGCTTCGATCAGACCGCTGCCAGCGAGACGCGCGCGCAAAGTCTTGCCGACCTTCTCGATCCCCGCCGACTTGCGAAGGGCGATTACATCAGCATTGAAGGCAGTCATCTGGCCGCCAAGTGCCTCGATCGTCATCGACGCGATGGCGTCGGCCCAGTCCAGCAGCCGCTCCGCGCGCGCCAGGGCCACGGCCCCAAGCCCTGTGGAGCAAGCCGTGCCGTTGACGAGGCTCAAGCCCTCCTTTGCCTGCAGAACCAGCGGCGTGACGCCAAGCATCTCCAAAGCCTCGGCACCGGTTACCCGCCTGCCCTTCAGCCGCGCCTTGCCTTCGCCGATCAACACCAGCGCAATATGGGCATTGTGGCTGAGATAACCCGCCGACCCCTTGGACGGCACTTCGGGAATGCAGTCTTCGCGCAGAAAGGTCTGCAGCAGTTCTACGATCACTGGGCGCACGCCGGAATGGCCATGGGAAAAATTGGCGATCTGGGCTGCAATAATGGCTCGAACTTCCCGCGCCTCCAGCAGCGGACCAACACCGCAGGCATGGCTCAAGATGATATTGCGCGACAAACGGCTCTGCGAAAGGCGATCAACCACCGTATCGGCGAGCGCGCCAACACCGGTATTGACGCCATAGGCCCTCACGCCGCTTTCGACGATCGCAGACACGATACGGCTCGCCGTTTCGATCCGCTGTTTCGCAGCGTCAGAAAGAGAAAGCGTTGCACCATCGGCAACCGCCGCCACGGCGCGCCAGTCGAGCGCCGTCTCAAGCACGATGTCCTGCACGATCAGCCTCCGAAATTGCCGATGAACTGGCGGAAGCTCGGCGAACCGCCGGAACCGAACAATTCTTCCGGCGCGCCGTCGCTGTCGATCTCGCCGGATTTCATGAAGATCACCCGGTTGGAGACGTTGCGGGCAAAGCTCATCTCATGGGTGACGACCAGCATGGTCATGCCCTCTTCGGCCAGCGAGCGCATGACGCGCAGCACTTCGCCGACCAGTTCCGGATCGAGCGCCGATGTCGGCTCGTCGAACAGCATCACCTTGGGCCGCATTGCCAACGAGCGGGCAATCGCCGCACGCTGCTGCTGACCGCCGGAGAGATGCGCAGGATAGGCATGACGCTTTTCCGCGATCCCGACCTTTTCCAAGAGCACCTCCGCTTCTGCAATACATTCGGCGCGCGGGCGCTTCAGCACATGAACCGGCCCCTCGATGACATTCTCGAGGATCGTCATGTGAGACCAGAGATTGAAGGACTGGAATACCATGCCCAGTTCGGAACGGATCCGGTCCACCTGACGGCGGTCGGACGGAACGTTCTTTCCCCCGCGCTGCTGCATTTGGATCAATTCTCCATCGACGGAAATCTCGCCGTGATCTGCAATTTCCAGAAGGTTGATACAGCGCAGGAAGGTCGATTTTCCCGAGCCGCTGGCGCCGAGCAGCGAGATGACGTCGCCGTCGCGAGCCTCAAGCGAGATGCCGCGCAGCACTTCATGCGTGCCGAAGCTCTTGCGGATATTGCGGACGGAAAGCCGGGTCGTGCCTGCCATGGTCGTTCCAGTCTGGTTGAGGGTCGCGGCGTTCATCGTTGCGGCACCGGGAAAAGGGGAGCAGCGCGGCGATGCGGGGTCAGCTTGTATTCAAGCAGCGCCATGGCCTGCAGGATGATGAAGTTGAGGATGAGATAGATGGCTGCAGCACAGAGGAAGACTTCCATCGTGCGGTAGGTCTGCGAGATCAGCCGCTGCGCCACACCGGTCACTTCCCAGACGGTGACGAGGCTGGCAAGCGCCGTCGATTTCACCATCATCACCACCTCGGTTGAATAGGCCGGAAGCGCATGGCGAAAGGCGATTGGTGCGAGGATGCGGCGCGTCAGAAGGAAGCCGGACATGCCGATGGACCGCGCCGCCTCGATCTCCTTGGCCGGAATGGCCCGCAGGCCGAAGCGGAAGATTTCGGCGGAATAACCGGCGGTGCAGAGCGCCAGCGATAGCACGGCGCAGACGAACGGTTCGCGCAGCGCCGGCCACAGGAAGCTGTAGCGGATGAAGCCGAACTGGCCGAGGCCATAGAAGATCAGAAACATCTGGATCAAAAGCGGCGAGCCGCGAAAGATGAAGATGTAGCCCTTGGCAAAGTTGCGGGCCGCTGCATTGCCGCTGACGCGCATCCAGACGATGAGAAGCGCCAGGATACCACCGAAGAAGACGGAAAGGGAAAACAGCGCCAGCGTCATCGGCAGAGCGGCCAGCAGCGTTTTCATGGTCTCGAACATGAAGGCGATGTCCATCGCGCGTCTCCTTGATCAGGCCTGGCCGAGGCTGGTCGGCATGCTGCGATTGGCGCGCTTTTCGGCGCTGTTGAAAATCCGGTCGGAGAAGCTGGTCATGATCAGATAGAGGCAGCCGCCGACAATGAAGAACAGGAAGTGCTGCCGGGTCGATCCCGCCGCGTCCTGGCTGGTGCGCATCAGATCGGCAAGGCCTGTGACAGAAACCAGCGCCGAGTCCTTGAGGCTGAGCTGCCAGACATTGCCGATCCCCGGAATGGCGAAGCGGAATACCTGCGGCCCGATGATACGGCGGAAACGCAAACCGCGGTTCATGCCGATCGCCTGCGCTGCCTCCAATTCCCCCTTTGGAATGGCGAGATAAGCGCCGCGAAACACCTCGGCCTGATAGGCGCCGGAGATGATGCCGACGGCCAGCGCACCAGCCGCAAAGGAGGGAAGGCCGAGAAAGCCCTCATAGCCCATGGCCGTTCCGATGGCGGTGACGGCACTGGAGCCGCCAAAATAGACGAGATAGATGATCAACAGCTCGGGAACGCCACGAAACACAGTGGTGTAGATGCCGCCGATCGTTCTCATGATCCGGCTGCCCGAGAGCTTCGCCCAGGCAACGAGCGTACCCAGGATAGCGCCGATCAATAGGGCTACGGCGGTGACGCACAGCGTCATCAGGGCTGCCACAAGCAGCAACCCGCCCCAGCCGGTGGGGCCAAATCCGATCATTTGAAGTAAAGCCATGCCGCAGGCGTCCCGTTGTTCCCGGCAAGGCCGGATTCCCGATCTTCAAGTGGATATGGAAGGCCGCACCTGTTGAGAGAGCGGCCTGCCGCAGCAAGTGTGCCCGCCGCAGGCAAAATAGCAAGCGGCGGGAAAACTTGGGATCAGGGGGTGACGTCGGTCTTGAACCACTTCATCGAAAGGGTCTTGATCGTGCCGTCGGCAAGGGCTGCCTCGATCGCCTTGTTGAACATGTCGCGCAGGTCCGTATCGGCCTGACGGATGCCAAGGCCTTCGCCGCTGCCGAAGATCGTGCCGCCGATTTCAGGGCCGGTGAAACCGAGCGTTCCGTTGGACTTTTCAAAGGCAGAAATCAGGTAGACGGCGTCATCGAAAACGAGATCGATACGGCCGCTTTCGAGATCGAGGTCGCGCTCGGCGCCGGTCTTGTATTCACGCACCGTGGCGATATCGCCGAAGTTGTCATAGACGAACTTTGAATAGACGGTGGCGGCCTGGATGCCGATGGTCTTGCCGGCAAAGGCCGCCTTCATCGCCTCGACTTCCTTGACGCCTGTCGCACCCGGATCAAGCTTGACGACCGTGCCGGTGCCGGCAGCGTTTGCCAGCGGGCTATCCTTCAGCGTCGCAAAAGCGGCGTGCGTATGGGCGTAAGGAATAGTGAAATCGATGATCTTCTTGCGCTCTTCGGTGATCGACAGAGCATCCATGATGACGTCGAACTTGCCGGCGTTGAGTGCCGGGATCATGCCATCCCAGTCGGAGGCAACCAGCGTGCACTCGACCTTCATATGGTCGCAGAGATACTTGGCCAGTTCCGGCTCGAAACCGCCGAGCGTGCCGTCGGGATTGGTGAGGTTCCACGGCGCATAGGCGCCCTCAAGCGTGATGGTAACGGTCTTCCAGTCCTTGGCCTGAGCCATCGGAGCGGCAAGAGTTGCGGATGCGATGGCACCAGCCATCAGGAATTTTGACAGGTTCATGTTCACGTTCCTCTGAGGTTTATCTTCAACAACGTCCGCCGATCTGCGCCGGCCTCACAAATATCTTGATGGATAACGGGCGAAAAATGCCCCGGAACATCCATGTTGTATATGGTACCATATGCTAATTTTTATGGTATGCAAGTGGGCGGCTGCATTTGAATGCAAAATTAATTCCGCCCAAGGAATAAGCATATGAAACGAAGCAACGACCATAACGCTCCGTTAAAGTGGGACACCAGCGACAATGACGGCTCACCGCTTTATGCCGGCGTCAAGCAAATGATCCTCGACCGCATCCAGAGTGGTGAATGGCCGCCAAAACACCGCGTCCCCTCAGAGAACGAACTGGTCGCGGAACTGGGCGTCAGCAAGATGACGGCCAACCGGGCGCTGAGGGAACTGGCGAGCGAAGGCGAACTGGTGCGAATCCAGGGTGTTGGCTCCTTCGTTGCCGAGCGCAAGGGCTATTCAGAACTCTTTGAAGTCCGCAACATCGCCGAGGAGATCGACGAGCGGGGCCATACGCATCAGGCGTCCGTGGTGGTTCTGGCGCAGGAGACGGCCGCCCCGGACATCGCCGATGCACTCGGGCTATCGATCGGCGCACCGGTGTTTCATTCATTGATCGTCCACAGCGAAAACGGCGTTCCGGTCCAGATCGAAGACCGCTTCGTCAACCCGGAAGCAGCGCCAGGTTACCTGGAGCAGGACTTTACGGCGCAGACGCCGAATGCTTATTTGACAGCCGAAGCACCCTTGAGCGGATCCGAACATATCGTCGAAGCTGCCATGCCGCAGCCATGGGAATGCAAGTTGCTGGTTATCCTTCGCACCGAGCCTTGCCTGCTCATTCGCCGCCGCACCTGGTCGTCGAAACGAGTCGTCTCTTTTGCGCGGCTGATCTATCCCGGCAACCGGTATCGGCTGGAATCACGCAGCGGCAAGATGACGGACGAGTGACGATATCGCCGAAACACTGATCATGTTGTATAGGGAACTTCGGTAACTGCTTGATTCAGTTCTGCGCGACGATTTCGGGCCAGAACTGCAGCGCCATATCGATGACGCGATAGAGCGCCGGCCGGTCCGCGCCGGACGCCGCCTGAATGGCGGTCCCCTGTGAGATCGTCATGATATAGCGGGCAAGGTCGTAGGGCTCGTGCCCGGCCGGAAGGTCGCTTTCCTCCGCAGCGCGCTCGAACCGCTTGCTCAGCTCGCGTTCACCACGGTGGCGGTTTTCAATCAGACATTTTTGAATTTCCGCAGCAGCCTCGCTGCAGGCGAGTGCGCCATTGATCCCAAGACAGCCGCTCGGCCCGGTTTCCGCAGTCTGGGAATCGGCAAAGCCCCTGAGAATCTTCTCGGCAACATCGCGCGCCTTTGGTTCTTTCAGCGCTTCATGGAAGAAGTTCATCTTGGTGCGCTCGTAGCGCTCCAGGGCCTTGAGAAATAGGCCTTCCTTATTACCAAAGACGCCATAGAGGCTCGGCTTGGTGATGCCCATGCCCTCGGTCAGGTCGGTCAGAGACGTGCCCTCATAGCCTTTACGCCAGAACAGCTCCATGGCCGTTTCCAGGGCATCATCGACATCAAACTCTCTTGGCCGTCCCATGGGGTGGGCCCTCCCGAATTTTTTTATACCGATCGGTACATAATTCGATTGACAGTGATCGGCTTCAGAACTTATTTCTATACCGAACGGTATTGAACGTCAATGCAACCCTCGCCCAAATCCTTCGCCTCCCACGATGGACACAAGGCAGCCCACACCCGGGGCAGAAATTCAGGATAACCGCCATGTCATTCGGAACTTTCAGAACCAAGCTTCTCACCACTGGCCTCGTGCTTGCAGTCGCGACCATCTCGCCGACAATTTATTTCGATCTGCTGGGAAGCCCGGCCGGCAGCGGCAACGCGGCCGATGCCTCGACCGCAGCGCCTGTTGCTATTCCTGTCTCCGTTGCGGTTGTCGAAGCGAAGTCCGTGACCCAATGGAGCGAGTTCTCGGGCCGCCTCGAAGCTGTGGATCATGTCGAGCTACGCTCCCGCGTTCAGGGTGCCATCCAGTCGGTGCATTTCCAGGAAGGTGCAATCGTTAAGAAGGGCGACCTGCTCGTTACCATCGATCCCGCCCCCTACCAGGCCGAGGTCGCCCGTGCACAAGCCAGTGTTACCGCAGCCGAAGCACGGGCCTCACTGGCCCGTGTCGAGCTGAAGCGCGGCACGCAGTTGCTGGCCTCCAATGCCGTATCGCAAAGCGAAGTCGATCAGCGCAGCAACGGCCTGGCAAGTGCAGAGGCAGACCTTGGTGCAGCCCGCGCCGTGCTGCAGTCGGCAGCGCTCAATCTCGGCTACACCGAAATCCGCGCTCCGATCACCGGCCGCGTCGGCAAGATCGAGATCACCGCAGGCAACCTGATCGCTGCTGGCCCTTCGTCGCCGATCCTCACCCGTCTGGTATCCCTGAGCCCGATTTATGCGAGCTTCGAGGCCGACGAGCGTATCGTCTCCAGTATACTTGCCGAACTGCCGGAAGGCGTGAACGCCCGCAACTTCATCGACCGCGTGCCGGTCCGCATGGATGTCGCCGGATCGTCTGATGTGAGCGGCAAGCTTCAACTGGTTGACAACAGCGTTGATCCCCAGAGCGGTACGATCCGTGTCCGCGCCGTGTTCGACAATGCCAACGGCGCCTTGATGCCGGGGCAGTTCGCCCGGCTGAGCATGGGCCAGGCAAAGTCCGAAGACGCCGTGCTGGTGCATGAACGCGCCATCGGCACCGACCAGAACAAGAAATACGTCATGGTCGTCAAGCCGGACAACACCACCGAATACCGCGAGATCACCGTCGGCATGAAGTCCGATGGCCTGCGGGTGGTGACGGCCGGCTTGAAAGCTGAGGAGCGCATCGTCGTCAACGGCCTGCAACGCATCCGTCCCGGCGCGCTCGTGGCACCAGAAATGGTCTCCATGAAGCCGGCTGCCGATCCTCAGCAGCAAGCCTCGATAACCAACTAAGCCTTTCTCCGGCATTTCAGCACAAGGGCGGATCACGCCATGAATATCTCCAGGTTCTTTATCGATCGCCCGGTTTTCGCGGGCGTTCTGTCCTTCATCATCTTCCTTGGTGGCCTGATCGCCATGACGATCCTGCCGATCTCGGAATATCCCGATGTCGTGCCGCCGCAAATCGTCGTTCGCGCCAACTATCCGGGCGCCAACCCGAAAGTCATTGCCGAGACCGTGGCGACGCCACTGGAGGAATCGATCAATGGCGTCGAGGACATGCTCTACATGAGCAGCCAGGCGACGACCGACGGCCTGATGACGCTGACCGTCACATTCAAGCTCGGCACCGACCCCGATCAGGCGCAGCAGCTTGTCCAGAACCGTGTCGGCCAGGCCGAACCACGGCTGCCGGAAGAAGTGCGCCGCCTCGGCATCACCACCATCAAAAGCTCCCCGGACCTGATGATGGTGGTGCACCTGACTTCGCCCGAAGGGCGTTACGACATGACCTATCTGCGCAATTATGCGCTGATCAACGTCAAGGACAGGCTAGCCCGCATTGATGGCGTCGGCCAGGTCCAGCTGTTTGGCTCCGGCGACTATTCGATGCGCATCTGGCTGGATCCGCAGAAGATGGCACAGCTCGGCCTCTCCGCCTCCGATATCGTCAATGAAATCCGCGCCCAGAACGTCCAGGCCGCAGCCGGTGTGATCGGCTCGTCACCAAATTCCCAAGGCGTCGATCTGCAGCTGTCCGTGAATGCACAGGGACGTCTGCAGAGCGAAGAAGAGTTCGGCGAAATCATCATCAAGACGAGCCCGACCGGCGCGATTACGCGCCTGCGCGACGTCTCGCGCATCGAACTCGGCTCGGCCGAATACTCGCTGCGCTCGTTGCTCAACAACAAGCAGGCTGTCGCCATCCCGGTTTTCCAGGCACCCGGTTCGAACGCGATCGAGATCGCCGACCAGGTCCGCGCGACCATGGAAGAGGTCAAGGCATCGATGCCGCAGGATGTCGATTACGAAATCGTCTATGACACGACGCAATTCGTGCGCGCCTCCATCGAGGCCGTCATCCACACGCTGCTCGAAGCCATTGCGCTGGTCGTCATCGTCGTCATCATCTTCCTGCAGACATGGCGCGCCTCGATCATTCCGCTGATCGCCGTACCCGTCTCCATCATCGGCACCTTCGCCGTCATGCAGATGCTCGGCTTCTCGATCAACGCACTCAGCCTGTTCGGCCTAGTGCTAGCCATCGGTATCGTCGTCGACGACGCGATCGTCGTCGTCGAAAACGTCGAGCGCAACATCGAGGATGGTCTTTCGCCGCGCGAGGCAACCTACAAGGCAATGACCGAAGTCTCGGGCCCGATCATCGCGATCGCGCTGGTTCTGGTCGCCGTCTTCGTGCCACTGGCCTTCATCTCCGGCCTGACCGGTCAGTTCTACAAGCAGTTCGCCCTGACGATCGCCATCTCGACCGTCATCTCGGCCTTCAACTCGCTCACCCTGTCCCCGGCACTGGCCGCCCTGCTTCTGCGTGGCCATGACGCGCCGAAGGATCGGTTGACCCGGATCATGGACTTCTTGTTCGGCTGGTTCTTCCGTGGCTTCAACGCTGTCTTCTCGCGCGGCTCGCGGGCCTATAGCTCCGGCGTCAAGGGCGTGATCTCGCACAAGACCCTGATGATGGGTGTCTATCTGCTGCTGGTCGGTGCTACAGTGTTCTTCTTCAAGGCGGTGCCACCCGGTTTCGTACCGCCGCAGGACAAGCAATATCTGGTCGGCTTTACCCAACTGCCGGACGGTGCTTCGCTCGACCGCACCGAAGAGGTCATCCGCCGCATCAGCGACATCTCCTTGAAGGTTCCCGGCGTGGAAAGCGCCATCGCCTTCCCGGGCCTGTCGATCAACGGCTTCACCAACTCCTCCAACGCCGGCATCGTCTTCCTGTCGCTGAAGCCTTTCGAGGAACGCACCACGCCGGATCTTTCGGCCGGTGCAATCGCTGGAAGGCTGAACCAAGAACTGAGTGTCATCCAGGAATCATTCAGCGCCATCTTCCCGCCGCCGCCTGTCCAGGGTCTCGGTGCGATCGGTGGCTTCAAGCTGCAGCTGGAGGACAAGGCCGGACTTGGCTATGAGGCGCTCGACGCAGCCGTGAAGGGCTTCATGGCCAAAGCCTATACGACGCCTGAACTGGTCGGCATGTTCTCCAGCTATCAGGTCAACGTTCCGCAGCTCTATGCCGACGTTGACCGCGCCAAGGCCCGCCAGCTGAACGTTCCGCTGACGGAGATCTTCAACACGCTGCAGATCTATCTCGGCTCCGTCTATGTCAACGACTTCAACAAGTTCGGACGAACCTACTCCGTGCGTGTGCAGGCCGATGCCAACTACCGCGCCCAGGCGGAGGACATCGGCAAGCTGGAAGTCCGCTCCAGCTCCGGTGAAATGATCCCGCTCTCGGCGGTGCTCAATGTCACCTCGAGTGCGGGTCCGGAACGCGCCATGCGCTACAACGGCTTCCTCTCGGCCGATATCAACGGCAATACGGCACCCGGCTATTCATCCGGCCAGTCCCGCGCTGCCGTCGAGCGGATCGCAGCCGAAACGCTGCCGGCGGGCGTCACGTTCGAATGGACGGAGCTGACCTACCAGGAGATCATTGCCGGCAATACCGGTATCCTGATCTTCCCGCTGTCGATCCTGCTCGTCTTTCTGGTGCTGGCAGCCCAGTATGAAAGCCTGACGCTGCCGTTGTCGATCATCATGATCATCCCGATGGCGCTCTTGGCAGCGCTCGGCGGGGTCTGGCTGACGGGAGGCGACAACAACGTCTTTACGCAGATTGGCCTGATCGTGCTCGTCGGATTGTCAGCGAAGAACGCCATCCTGATCGTCGAGTTCGCCCGGGAGCTGGAGTTTGAAGGGGCCACGCCGTTCGAGGCCGTCATCAAGGCCAGCCGCCTGCGGCTGCGCCCGATCCTGATGACCTCGATGGCCTTCATCATGGGTGTCGTGCCGCTGGTGATCTCGACTGGCGCCGGCGCTGAAATGCGCCATGCCATGGGTGTAGCGGTATTCTCCGGCATGATCGGCGTGACGCTGTTCGGCCTGTTCCTGACGCCTGTCTTCTACACGCTGGTACGCGCAATGACTGGAAACAGGCCATTGAAGAAAAGCGGGCATCATATCGCCCCTGTCGAAACGGCCTCGGTAACGCAACTGCACACCCAGCCGCTTTTGCCCGGGCTTGAAGCTGCCGAATAAGCGACCGATCGATACAACGATAAACGGCGCCGCAATCAGCGGCGCCGTTTTCATTTCAGCCGGGATAAGCCGGTTTAAAACTCTTCCCAGTTCTCCTGCGCCGCAGTGGCACCACCGGAAAAGGCGCGGATCACCTGACCGGCCATCCTGCGCGCCGGCGATGCCACCGGCCGGGGATGATGTCCGGCATCCACCGCCCGCGGTGCACTGGCCTGCTGCCCGACCCGGAACTGGCTCAGCAGCAAGAACAGAGCCTCTGCTTCGCGGGCCAGACTGTGGCTGGCCGCCGTCGACTGCTCCACCATCGCCGCATTCTGCTGCGTGCCCTGGTCCATGGAGTTCACTGACTGGTTGATCTCCTTCAGCCCGGTCGCCTGCTCCCGCGCACCTTCGACGATGGCGACGACGTTGGTGTTGATTTCCTGGACCTGCTTGACGATTTCCTCCAGAGCCTTGCCGGTTTCACCAACCAGCGAAACACCGCTTTTCACCTGTTCGCCCGAGGTGTTGATCAGCGCCTTGATTTCCTTGGCGGCCTTGGCCGATCGTTGGGCCAGTTCGCGCACTTCCTGAGCAACGACCGCGAAGCCTTTGCCGGCATCACCGGCGCGGGCTGCCTCCACACCGGCATTCAGCGCCAGCAGGTTGGTCTGAAAGGCGATATCGTCGATGACGCCGATGATGTTGGAAATTTCGCGCGACGATGTTTCGATCTCCCCCATTGCCGTAATGGCGTTGCGCACCACAGCGCCGGAGCGTTCGGCATTTGCACGCGTCGCGGCAACGAGATGGCCGGCCTCCTCCGCCCTGCGGCTGGAATCGGCGACAGTCGTGGTGATTTGCTCAAGTGCTGCGGCCGTTTCTTCGACAGAAGCGGCCTGCTGTTCCGTCCGCTTCGACAGATCGTCGGCTGCAGAACGGATCTCCGTCGATCCGGCGGCAATCGCTTGTGCGTTGGACCCGACCGACTGCATCGCCGAGCGAAGCTTGCCGACGGCATCGTTGAAATCGTGACGTACTTTTTCCATTGTCGGCACAAACGGCCGATCCAGATTTTGCGTCAGATCGCCGTCCGCCAGGCCTTTCAGGGCCTTTGCCAGCGTGCCGACCGCCCCCATGCGCTCGGTCACATCCGTCGCGAACTTCACGACCTTGTAGACCTTCCCCTTGTCATCGACGATCGGGTTGTAGGCCGCCTGGATCCAGATCTCCTTGCCCCCCTTGCCGAAGCGCAGGAACTCGTTGGCGGTGAATTCGCCGCGTCCCAGCCGCTCCCAGAACTGCCGGTATTCCTCCGTTTGCACATAGGCGGGATCGCAGAACATGCGATGATGCCTGCCCTGAATTTCCTGCAGCTGATAACCCAGCGCACCGCAGAAGTTTTCGTTGGCGGTGATAATCTCACCGGTCGGGGTGAACTCGATCACCGCCTGCGAGCGGGAGACGGCATTCAGTTTGCCGGCATCTTCCATGGCCTTCTGCCGGACTGCCGTGATATCGGTTGCGAACTTCACCACCTTGTAAGGCTTGCCGCCACGGAACACCGGATTGTAGGAGGCCTCGATCCAGATCTCGCGACCAGTCTTGGTGACGCGCTTGTACTGCTGCCGGTCGAATTCGCCCCGGCCGAGCCGAGCCCAGAACTCGCGGTATTCGATACTGTTCGCTTCGGCCGGATCAACGAAAATCCGGTGGTGCTTGCCTTTGATCTCCGGGAGGTCGTAACCCAGCGCCGCGCAGAAATTGGGATTCGCGTTGAGGATATTGCCGCTGAGATCGAACTCGATAATCGCCTGTGACTTATGCATCGCAGCCAGAACAGCCGCGGTATCGCCACCAAAACGTGGGAAAAGCCTGCTCATACAACGCCTCCTTCGGGCATCTGATGAATTTCCATGCGCCATTTGGGCGCAACAATAGGCGCGCATCGGCCGGTCCGGGCCGCGAATGTCAGTGTATTTCCATATCTCGTGTGGCCGTGAAGCCTGGCTCTTGCGAGAGCTGCACATCCGAAGGACGCCAGCAAGGCCGGTCAGGTTTCTTTGAAAAAGGCATGCCGGTCTTCCCGGCTTGTGCATTCCGCATCATGCTCGAACATTCTAATATTCGAATACACGCTACAACTATTGGTATAATAGCTAAAATAAGAATTAATAAGTCGAGCAATTTTTAAGCATATAGCGCCATCGACGCCATCAGGCGTAGAGAACGCCCTCTAATTCGAATACCTGTCAACATTCTGTTTTATCTAGGCTTTCTTTAGAGCTCAGCTGCAGATACATGTCGCATTTAGAAGAAGTCTTCAGCATGCGACCTTGAAAATATCAAACAGCAGCAAAGGCAGCGCAGAAGAATACACTTTTTAATTGATTTCGAAAATTGTCATATTTAGCCACACACAACTGTACCAGTTTTGCAATCACGGATACAGGAGCGCGTGCAGGACCCCGCCCGCGCTCCTTTCCGGATCAGCGTTCCGCGTAAATCCCGTAAAGGATCGGCATCAAGCCGACCAGCGCCTCAAAGCGGGCGAAGGATTTTCGCTCTGGCAATGTCCAGCCTGTTTCGGCAAGCGCCGACAGCCGCGGGAAGACCAGCCGGTCAAACACGCCACGGTCGGTCATCGGCTCCGACCAGATGCAGCATTGCACCCCGGATAGGTGCTTCTTCTGCTCCTCACTCCAGCCTTCGATGGGATCGAACGTGTAGAGCTTTTCCGGATCGGACCAACCTGCCCAACTGGCGCCCGGTTCCGACCACGCCTGGCTGTTGGCCATGTCGAGATAATAGACCTGTCCGGGGCAGACGACCATGTCATAGCCCTCGCCTGCCAAGGCTGCAGATGCTTCGACCGTGCGCCAGCCGAACAGCAGCGACTGGCTCTTGTCGATGACATTGCCATGCGCCGCTTCCTGCCAGCCGCCGGTGATGCAACCGCGCGAGGCAAGGAAAGCCTGCACACGCGCCAGAAACTCCGCCTGCAGAACGGCAGCGCCCGATCCATCGATCTCGTCGGCGCCGTGGGTGTTGGTGATGACGTTCAGCCGCGCGGCATGCGCGGTCGCCATCGCCTCGCCGCTGACCTCGCGCAGGCGGGCCAGCGCTTCCGGCGACCCCGACCATGCGCCGAGCGGCACTTCGTCGGCGCCGATATGGATGATCTTGGAGGGGAACAGCTCGATCAGTTCGTCAAAGATCGTCTCCAGAACACGGTAGGTTTCTTCCCGTGCCGGGTTGATGCAATTGTCCGGAAAGCCCTGAACGGAGTAATAGCTGCCCCTTTCCTGCGGATCGCGCAGCTCCGGGATCGCCTGTTGCATGGCGTAGCAATGCCCGGGCACATCGATCTCCGGCACCACATCCATACCGAGCCCGCCGGCCAGTGTCACGATCTGCCGGATCGCCGCCTTGGTATAATAGCCGCCGGTGATCTGCGGGCCGGAGCCCAGAAGCGGCGGGATTTTCAGACCATGACCACGCCAGGCGCCAATCTCCGTCAGCGCCGGATAGGCGTCGATCTCGACACGCCATGCTTCATCATCGCTGAGATGCCAATGGAACCGGTTCAGCTTGTTCCAGGCCATGATCCGCAGGAACTGCTGGATTTCCGCCGTGCCATAAAACTGGCGGGCAACGTCAAGATGCACGCCGCGCCAGCCGAGCGCCGGCTCGTCGGTGATCTCGCCGGACGCAGGAAACAGGAAGGTGTCGGGATGAAGCCGCGCACCACGCAGGATCTGCCCCAGCGTGATCAGGCCGTAGAGGAAGCCTGCACGTGCGCTCGCCGATACCGTCACGCCGGATTTGGAGAACTTGAGACCATACGCCTCCGGCGCAAGACCATCGGCGGATACGATTGAAATCGGCAAACCGCCTTCGGCTACAGGGCGGACAATCCCTTCGACGGGAAACAAGCCATCCACAAGCGCCTTGAATGCCTGAGCAGCAGTTTCAGCCTCGCCGCCTTCGGCTTGAAGCGCAAGCCCTGCGGGAGGCGCCAAACGTCCGGAAACCGAGACAGCACTTGGCCACGGCACAATGGAAACCGTCACCGGCGCCACCTTCGGAACCGGATAGACGACGGCGCCGCGCGTCAGCGCCGCATTATCGCCCTTCGCCCGTGTCGGTGCGACGCTGACCGGCACCGTATTATTGTCGGCAAGCACAACATAACCGGCATTGGCGCCGTCGGTCCAATGCTTCGGATGATAGCTCATGCCATGCGCCTTGATGGTCCAGGTCTCGCCAGGCTTCAGCACAAAACCTTCCGGTGGCGCAAATTCAGAATGGTTCGACAGCCGCTTCAGCAGCCTGCCGCCTTCGACGGTCGCTTCCGGATCGATGCGGGCCGGACCGGAAACGCAAAGCTTGAACCCTTCAAGCGGCTGGCCGGTATTGTTGGTCAGGGTCAGCGTGTAGACGGGGTTTTCCTCCTGTCCCGCCGGCACCCAGAAAGTTTCCAGCTGATATTTGGTCTTGGTCGCTATCGTCATCATATCCTCCAGAAAACTGTCATTCTGCGCTGTTGAGCAAACCGGCATAGACGCCGGGTGCCGAGTTCGGGATCGGCGTCGCGCCCACCGTCCGCTCGTAAAAGGCCGAAGGTCCGACATCGCCGATGATGGCGTAGCCGTAGCCCATCACTTTCAAATCCAGCAGGCTGGCGAGGAGAAGCGCATGGCCGATACCCTCACCCCGCGCCGCCTCGTCGACCCCGGTCGGCCCGAAGAAGCCACGAGCGATCGATTCATGGCAGGCAAAGCCGATCAGCTTTTGCGCCCGCGTCGCCAGAAAACAGGTCGGCGGCTGGCGGGCGAAAGCCACCGCCGTCTCGCTCGACCAT
>Ga0247813_10000607_pt1 | contig 31812 bp, 16 predicted proteins | sample UWRJL169409C1_FD_180719 | JGI IMG/M metagenome (GOLD analysis project Ga0247813, IMG submission 180719) | Plant litter microbial communities from Arlington Agricultural Research Station in Wisconsin, United States - UWRJ-L169-409C-1 | ecosystem: Environmental > Terrestrial > Plant litter >... | reverse complement strand
ACACCCTGAAAACCCTCCCGCGCGTCGCCACCCTGGCCCTTGCGCTGTCGCTGGCCAGCCCGACCGTGTTCGCCCAGCCGGTGTTCGATGCGCCGGCCAACGGCTTCCGTGGTGAAGTGGTCAGCCGTGGTCAGAACGTCGTGCCGGGCAGCGAGGCCGAGGTCGTCGGTCGCCAGTTCGTTCCAGGCCAGCAGGTGACCCTGCTGCGCGGCGAAACGGTGCTCAACGCCACCCCGTACGTGGTCGATGCCGAGGGTAACTTCAAGGGCAAGGTCGCGATTCCGGCCGATGCCGTGCCCGGTCAGCAGCCGGTGATCGTGCGCGCCAGCCAGCCGTCCGCTGCCGCAGTGCTCTCGCTGCGCGTCTCGCCGAACCTGCCGCTGAGCGGTCAGCAGAACTTCAACCAGACCTCGGCCAAGCTGGTCCAGGGCCTGTACCAGTCCGCCTACAGTGCGGCCAGCAATGCCGTGTTCGTGACCGCTGCCGTCGGTCGCCCGCCGGTGACCCAGTCGCAGCTGCTCAAGCTGGACCCGAAGACGCTCAAGGTCACCGCCAAGATCACTCCGGCGGAAGTGCCGGGCGGCAAGGGTGGTGCGGTGTTCGCTGTATACGGCGTGGGCGTGGATGATGCCAACGGCAACGTGTGGGTCACCAATACCCGCCAGGACACCGTGGCCGTGTACCGCCAGAAGGACCTGTCGCTGGTCCGCCAGTTCGATGTCGGCGCGGTGCCGCATGCCCGCGACATCGTGGTTGATGGCCGTCATGGCAAGGTGTTCGCTTCTGCTACCGGTGAAGACCATCTGTCGGTGTTCGATGCCCGCACCCTGCAGCCGCTGGAGTCGATCACGCTGGCCTCGGGCGTGGACGACAAGAAGTTCGTCCCGATGAGCCTGGTGCTGGATGAAGCGGCCGGCAAGCTGTTCACCGTCAGCATCGGCACGCCCGAAGCGGCCGTGATCGACACCACCACCGGCAAGGTGGAGAAGGTCATCGATCTGGGCAACTCGATCAGTGCCTCCGGCGTGGCCTATGACGCTTCGGCAGGTCGCCTGTACGTGGCCTCGCAGGGCACCGACAACCTGCTGATCGTCGATGTCGCCAGTGGCAAGGTGCTGCACGACGTGCCGGTCGGCGCGGGTGCGCTGAACGTCGCCTTCGAGCCGGTGTCCAAGCTGGCCTATGTGACCAATCGCGGTGCCGGCACGGTGACCGTGGTCGATGGCAACGGCAAGGTGGTGGGCAACCTGGATGGCGGCACCTTCCCGAACCATGTGCGTGAAGATGGCAAGGGCAACGTGTTTGCCGTCAACAAGTCGCGTGATGCCCAGGATCCCAAGGGCGACCGCATCACCCGCATCAGCACCCGCGCGAACTGATTTTCGCGCAGTGCGTTGCACTGGCGGCGGGGCGAACAGCCCCGCCGTTCTGATGGAAGAGGAACTGCCATGAAGTCGATTGTTGTCCGCCGCAGCCTGCTGGCGCTGTCCCTGGTCGCTGTGATCGCCGGGTGCTCGAAAGAGCCTGCCGCGCCGGCTTCCGATACCGCCGCGGCCCCCGCCGTGCAGGGCGCCGAAGCACTGCCGGAGGGCTGGCAGCGCGTGGTGGGTGTGGACGTGCCGGATATCGACGGCGCCACCCAGCAGTTGCCGGCACAGGTCACCTCCGATGATGGTGTGGCCACGACGGTGACCGATACCTCCAAGATCATTGCCGGTGGCGATGACATCATCGCCGTGCTCGAAGCGCTTGGTCTGGACGACCAGGTCTACGCCGCGCCGCTGCGCTCGGCCACCGCGTCCGGCCGCAAGGCCCCCAAACAATTTCTGTTCAACCGCACCACCGGTGTGGAAGGCGTGTTGAGCCTGCAGGGCACCCTGTTCCTGGGCAACAGCCTGCGCCGCCATTCCGATCTGGCCGCCAAGCTGCGCGGCGCAGGCGAAGCAGCGGTGATCGTCGACGATCTGCAGCCGGCCGCGGACAAAGTGCGCAAGGTCGCCGCCGCCGTCGGCATGGCCGAGCAGGGTGAAGCACTGGCCACGAAAGTGCAGTCGCAGCTGGATGCGGCCAAGGCCAGTGGTGCCGCATTGGCATGGCACCCGCGCGTGATCCACGTGTCCGCGACCGGTGCCGGCGGCGCGCCGACCGTGGCAGGCTCGGACAGCGCCTCGGGCAAGCTGATCACGCTCGCCGGCGGCATCAACATCGGCGACGAAGCCGGTGTGGCCAACTACTCCGCGCTGAGCAACGAGGGCGTGGTGGCCGCTGCGCCCGATGTGATCCTGGTGACCGAAAACGATCTGGCCCTGTTTGGTGGCCAGGCCGGGCTGTGGCGCGCCTATCCGACGCTCCGGCAGACGCCGGCCGGTGCGGCCAACCGCGTGTGGGTGATGCCGGATGTGGAGTTGAAGTCCGCCAGCGTCGCCTCGGGCAGTGGTGCGGTGGCGCTGGCCGCGGCATTTGCAACCGTTCCGCGCCCGTGAGTGCTTGAGGTATGGCGGTGTTGAGTCCTGCGCGTCGCCGCGGCGCGACCGTGTTGATCTGGGCCGCGGTGGGGCTGCTGATCGCAGTGATTGCGTCGTTCGCGGTGGGCCCGTTGCGGTTGCCCCCGATGGAGGTGCTGCAGGCGATCGGCGTGAAGCTGGGGCTGGCCGATCCGGCCAGCGTCAGCACCCGCGATCTGGCCGTGGTCTGGCAGCTGCGCATTCCGCGTGCCTTGCTGGGTGCGATGGTGGGCGCCGCACTGGCGATGGCCGGTGCGAGCCTGCAGGGGTTGTTCGGTAATCCGCTGGCCGACCCCGGTATTGTCGGCGTGACCCAGGGCGCTGCCTTGGGCGCGGTCTCGGCGATCGTGCTGGGTGCCGGCGCCTTCGGTGCGTGGACGCTGCCGCTGGCGGCGTTCGCCGGCGCCGGTGGCGCGATCACATTGACGTATCTGCTGGCGCGGCCGGGGCAGGGCACCGGCACGGCGACATTGCTGCTGGTCGGCATTGCGATCGCGGCATTCTGCTCGGCGATGATCGGGTTCCTGACCTACATCGCCAGCGAGAGCGAGCTGCAATCGCTGGTGTTCTGGCAGATGGGCTCGTTGGCCCAGGCCGACTGGATGGATGTGGTCGCGGTGGCACCGGTGTTCGTGCTCGGCACGATCGCGCTGCTGCGGCTGGCCACCCCCTTGGACATGCTCGCGCTCGGTGAGCGTCAGGCCCAGCACCTGGGGCTGGATGTGAAGCGCACGCGGCTCAAGTTGATTGCCTTCAGCGCGCTGCTGGTTGGTGCCGCCGTCGCCTTCGCCGGCTCGATCGGTTTCGTGGGTCTGGTGGTGCCGCACGTTGTGCGTCTGCTGGTCGGCCCCGGCCATCGCTGGTTGCTGCCGGTCTCGGCCGTCGCCGGTGCGCTGCTGATCGTGGTCGCCGACACCGCCGCACGCACGCTGGATCCGCCGTCGGAGATTCCGCTGGGCCTGTTCTCGGCCGCGCTGGGTGCGCCGTTCTTCCTGTGGCTGGTGATGCGTCAGCGCCACCGGAGCGGCGCATGAGCGCGCTGCTGCAGTTGCAGTCGGTGCAGTTGAGCCGCGGCGCGCGGCGCATTCTGGATGACATCACGCTGGATTTCGTCCCGAGCACGGTCACGGCGCTGGTTGGGCCGAACGGCGCGGGCAAGTCGACGTTGCTGGCGGTAGCCGCAGGCGATCTGGAAGCGGAGCAGGGCAAGGTGCTGCTGCGTGGGCAGGCGCTGGCGGACTGGAAAGCCAAGCCGCTGGCACGCGAGCGCGCGGTCATGCCGCAGGAGCACGCGGTGCGGTTCGCCTTCCGTGTGCATGAAGTGGTGGCGATGGGGCGGCTGCCGCATCCGCCGGATCCGGTCAAAGATGCGGCCTGCATCGCCGATGCGCTGGCGCGGGCGGACCTGCATGCGTTGATCGAGCGGGAAGTGGAACACCTCTCCGGTGGCGAGGCGGCGCGCACGACCTTCGCCCGCGTCCTGACCCAGGACACCCCGTTGCTGCTGCTGGATGAGCCGACGGCTGCCCTGGATCTGCGTCATCAGGAGCGCACGCTGCGCGCGGTCCGCGAACTGGCCGATGCCGGCGCCTGTGTGATCGTGGTGCTGCATGATCTGAATCTGGCCGCCGCGTATGCGGACCGGATCGTGTTGCTGGAACAGGGGCGCGTGGCGGCCGATGGCACGCCGACCGAGGTCCTGACGCGCGAGCACATCGAGCGTGTCTACCAGCAGCCGGTGCTGGTGCTGCGGCATCCGCAGCGCGATGTTCCGTTGGTGGTGGTGACCGACGCGTAGCGCCGGGAGTTACCCCGGCGCCACCACCCTTTACCAGCCGAAGCGCGCCGTCGCCATCACGGTGCGGCCGCTGCCGTAGTAGCACGACGACACGCCGGTGCAGGTCGACACGAAACGCTTGTCAGCCAGGTTGCTGGCATTGATAGCAAGCTGCACCTGGGTGCTGCCGATCTGGCCCACGTCATAACGGATAGCCGCATCGAACAGCGTGTACGACGGGATCCGGTACAGGTTGGCGCTGTCGCCGTAGCTCACGCCGTTGTAGCGCGCGCCAGCGGCCAGGCTCAGGCCCTGCAGCGCGCCGGCCTGGAAGGTGTAGTCCGCCCAGAACGAGGCGCTGTAGTCGGGCACCATCGCCAATTCCTTGCCCTGGTAAGGCGCCGAACGGGTCATCTCCGAGTCCATCCGCGAGGCGGCGCCGATCAGGCTGAAGCCCTCGATCGGCGTGATCCGGCCTTCCAGTTCAATGCCGCGCACGCGGCCCTCGTCACCCTGGATCGAGCAGGTGGCGGTGCCGGTCGCGCCGCAGTTGCGATGCGATGCCACTGGATCATCCACGATCATGTTCTGCTGGCGCAGGTCGTACACCGACAGTGTCACCAGGCCGTCCACCGAGGCGGGCTGATACTTCAGGCCGGCTTCCCACTGCGAGCCGGTCACCGGCTCGAACGCGGTCTGGGTGAAGCTGTCCAACGGCGATTTGGTCGACGGCTGGAACGATTCGGCGTAGCTCACATACGGGGTCAGACCGTTCTCGAATACATACAGCACGCCCGCGCGACCGGTGAAGGCCTCGCTCTTGATCACATTGCGCCCGCCCGGCGTGGAGATGCCGGTAGCGATATTGCGGTTGGCACTGCTGCTGTCGTCCTTGGTCCAGTCGTAGCGGCCGCCGAACGTCATCCGCCAGTTGCCGAGCGCCACCTGATCCTGCAGATACACGCCGCTCTGCCGGTTGATGCCGGCAGTCGGGGTTTCCGTGCTCACCATCGGGCGGTAGCTCGAATACACCGGGTTGAAGATGTCGATCGGGCGTGGGCTGCTCATGGCACTGCGCACGCCCTCCCAGTCCGCACGCTGCCAGTCCCAGCCAAGCAGCACGGTGTGATCCACCGCGCCGGTGCTGAAACGGGCCTGCAGGCGGGTATCGAAGGTGTCGCCATCGGAGTCGCCGGTGCCCATTACGCCGCGACGGTTCTGGGTGCGGCCATCGGCATTGAGTGCGCCGAAGGTGACCACGCTGCGGAACAGCGAATCGACATGCGTGCGGCGCGCGCTCTGGGTCAGCGTGAGGTGGTCGTTGAACTGGTGCTCGAACATCCAGCCGGCCGTCCACAGCGTGCGGTCGAAGGTGTTCCAGTCCGGCTCGCCGATGAAGGTGCTGTTCTTCATGTAGCCCGACGCCGTCGGATGGAGCGTGCCGGCGGCCGGCAGGAACTGGTAGGTCGAGCCGCCATCGTCCTTCTGGTACATGCCCAGCAGGGTCAGGCGGGTGCGCTCGGCGAGCTGCCAGGTGTAGCTGGGCGCGAGGAACCAGTGTTCCTGCTCAGTGCGCTTGATCTGGGTCTGGCCGTCGCGATAGAGGCCGACCAGGCGGAACAGGTGATCATCACCGGCCGTGCCGGCGCCCACGTCAAAGGCAGCGCTGTACTGGCCATTCGCATCCACGCCCAGGCGCAGTTGCTGCACCTGATCCGGCGTCGGCGTCTTGCTGACCTGGTTGACCATGCCGCCCGGGGCCACCTGGCCGTACATCACGGCAGATGGGCCCTTGAGCACTTCCACGCGCTCCAGGTTCCAGCTGTCGAACATGCTGCGGTTCCACTGACTGCCCTGCGGCGCGCGCATGCCATCCAAGGTCACATTGTTGGACCAGCTGCCGGCATCGAACCCGCGGATGCGGAAGTCGTCCACGCGGTTGTCGATGCCCGAGCTTTCCAGGCTGACGCCGGCGACATAGCGCATCGCATCGTTGAGCGACTGCACGCCACGGGCATCCAGTTCGGCACGTTCAATCACCGACACCGATTGGGGGGTTTCAGCCAGCGCGGTGCTGGTCTTGGTCGCGCCGCTGGTGCTGTTGGCCGCCCGGTAGGCATTGACGCGTACGGCGTCCAGATCGGTGGCGGTCTGGGCGTGGGCGGTGGGAACGATCGCAGCGGCCAGACAGGCCAGGGCCAGCAGGTTGGGGCGCAACCGGCGCGGATACAGGGTCAGGGAGCAGGGCATGGGCAACAACTCGACAACGCGGAGGAAGGGGGCGCGGGCGCTGGCTCGGCTTCCGGGGTCGGGTGGCGCCAGCCTCGCGGGCGTCGTCAAGGCGACGCATATGGCCCCATTTTAAGGATTGTCGCCGCATTCGCAATTGCGACACATTCGCACATGCGGGGTGGGCCGGCCCAGCATCGCCGCCATGAGTGGGGTAAATGTGTGTAAATGACGCTCAGTGTTGCAATGGTGGTGCTAATCGGAGCTTGTGGCCGGCCATCAGAGGTCTACAATGCCGGCTACACCCCAGGTGACCCTCATGACTTCGATGCCGCTTCTGACGTTTTTTACCCTGACCCGCGTTTACGCGGCACGGGCGCGTCTGCCAATCGGAGTGCGAGGCTGCTGACCGGAACACCGGTCACCCTGGACCCCACGCAGAGCGCCCACCGGGCGCTCTTTTCGTTTCCACGCAGCAGAACTGTCAGAAGGAGAACGTGCCATGTACCAGATCGCCGAGCCCCAAACCTGGCCGCACGCCCGTTAGCCAACGGCGGCGTGCGGCTCCCCGATGTTGGCAGCGAGACCTATCCCATGAACACCCATACCCAGACCCTTACCCTCCGGCGCAACCTCGGCATCATTGCCCACATCGACGCCGGCAAGACCACCCTCACCGAGCGACTGCTGTGGAAAACCGGCGAGATCCATCGCGTCGGCGAGGTGCACGACGGCGCGGCGACCACCGATTTCTCGGCGATCGAGCGCGAGCGTGGCATCACCATCGGCGCGGCCGCCGTGCAGGCCCATTGGGCCCCGCGCGACCAGCCCATCCATCACCTGACCCTGATCGACACCCCCGGCCACATCGATTTCGCGATCGAAGTGGAGCGCTCCCTGCGCGTGCTGGATGGTGCGGTCGCCGTGTTCTCCGCGGTGGACGGCGTGCAGCCCCAGTCCGAATCGGTCTGGCGCCAAGCGCGTCGCCACGGGGTGCCGCTGATTGCCTTCGCCAACAAGATGGACCGCACCGGTGCGTCCTTCGAACGCGTGCTGACCCAACTGCGCGAGAAACTGCGTGCGACGCCGTGGGCGCTGGGCGTGCCGATTGGGACCGAAAGCCAGTTCAATGGCTGGGTGGACCTGGTCGACCGCAGCACCGTGCATTGGGATGACAAGGGCACCGCCCTGCGGCATGCCTGGACGACCGATGAGGCGGCGCAGTGGCTGCCGCAGCGCGAGGCGCTGATCGAGGCCGTGGCCGATGCCGACGACGTGCTGGCACAGGCGTGGCTGGAAGGCACGGTGATCGACAACGCACAGCTGCGCGCGGCGATCCGTCGCGGCACCCTGGCCGGTGCAGGCGTCCCGGTGCTGGCGGGTTCGGCGTTCAAGAGCAAGGGCGTGGAGACGCTGCTGGATGCGGTGGTCGACTATCTGCCCTCGCCACTGGATCGGCCGGCGGTGGTCGCCGCCGAGAACGGCAACGACGTACTGCTGCCACCGGACCCCGAGGGCCCGCTTGCGGCGTTGCTGTTCAAGATCACGCACCAGAACCACGGTGCGCTGAGCTTCGTGCGGGTGTATTCGGGCACGCTGAAGGTGGGCGACGCGCTGGCCAGTTCGCAGCATCCGCAGGGGCGACGGGTCAGTCGCCTGGTGCGGGTGCAGGCCGACCAGACCCACGACATCAAGCAGGCCGTGGCCGGTGACATCGTCGCGGTGCTGGGCTGGAAGGATGCGGTCAGCGGTGAAACGCTGAGTGCACCATCGCGCCCGCTGCTGCTCGATACGATCCAGGCGCAGCATGCGGTGCTGGCATGGCGGTTGACGGCGGAGAAGGCCTCGGACCTGATCCGCATCAGCCAAGGATTGGCCAGCCTAGCGCAGGAGGATCCGTCGTTCCGTGTCGAGACCGATGCGGACAGCGGTGAAACCCTGATCTGGGGCATGGGCGAGCTGCATCTGGAGGTGATGGTCGAGCGCCTGCGCACGGAGTGGGGCGTCACCATCCGCACCGGCGAGCCGCGCGTGGCTTATCAGGAAACGCCGAAGCGTGCGGTGCAGCGGGTGGAAGGCAAGGTCGCCAAGCAGACCGGCGGCCAGGGCCAGTTCGCCCAGGTGCTGATCGATGTGACGCCGCGCGAGGATGGCGAGGTGACCTTCGTCGACCGCACCGTCGGCGGTGCGATCCCGCGCGGGTTCGTCAACGCGGTGGAGAAGGGCGTTCGCGCTGCACTCGGCGAAGGCCCGCTGGGCCATCCGGTGGTCGGTATCGAGGTGACGCTGGTCGACGGTCAGACCCACGTCAAGGACTCCTCGGACATGGCCTTCCATCGCGCCGGCAGCGAGGCGGTGAAAGCGGCGCTGGCCCAGGCGGGCACGCAGCTGCTGGAGCCGGTGATGGAGATCGCCATCCACGCGCCGTCGGGCAATGTCGGCGATGTGGTGGGTGACCTCAACCGTCGCAGCGGACGGGTGGCCTCGATCGAGGACCAGGATGGGCAGGCGGAAGTGCTCGGCTATGCACCGCTGGCGCGACTGGGTGGCTACACGACCTCGCTGCGCTCGCTGACCCAGGGGCGCGCGTCCAGCGACATGCGTTTGAATGGGTATGAGGCGGCGCAGACAGCCTGATTGTCGATGTGGAAAGAGAAGAGGGCCGGGCAACCGGCTCTCTTTTTTCGTGTCAGCGTTGGCAGTCCGCACAGCCCCGGATGCCCGGCCGCAGCTAGAATGTCCCCCGTAATGTCGCACGCAGCCAACGGCCGCAGCGACCGGATTTCTCTTTGGAGTACGGCCATGAGCAACACGCATTTCTACCCGATCGGCACCCCCGGCCAGCCCTGGGGCGACGCCGAGCGGGCGCAGTGGCGTACCGCCCAGCAGCGCCAGCGCAGCTACCACGACGATGTGGTGGTCGCCCTCGAGGGCCTGGAGGAGCGCTTCGAGGTGGTCCAGTACGGACAGCTCGACTACGCGCCGGATCACTACCCGCTGTTTGCGGTGGTCAGCCACGAATGGAATCCTGCACTGCCGACCGCGCTGATCACCGGCGGTGTGCATGGGTACGAAACCAGCGGCGTGCATGGCGCGCTGCAGTTCCTGGATCAGCACGCCGAAGCCTATGCCGGCCGCATCAACCTGATCGTGGCGCCCTGCGTCAGCCCGTGGGGCTATGAGCGCATCCAGCGCTGGAATCCGGATGCGATCGATCCCAATCGCAGCTTCCGCGGCGAGGGCCTGATCGAGGAGGCGGCCGCGCTGATGCGCTGGATGGCCGCGCGGGGCGACACGCTGCTGGTCCACATGGACCTGCACGAAACCACCGACAGCGATCTGCAGGAATTCGACCCGGCGCGCTGCGCCCGCGATGGCATCGCGCTGGTACCGGACATCATTCCGGACGGCTTCTATGTGATCGGCAACAGCGAAGACCCGCAGCCGGCCTTCCAGCAGGCGCTGATCGCCGCGGTTGAGAAGGTTACCCACATTGCCCCGGCCGATGCGAACGGCGAGTTGATCGGCATGCCGCTGCAATCCCCGGGCGTGGTCTGGGGCGAATCGCGTTCTATCGGCGCCTGCGCCGGGTTTACCGACGCGTTGTACGCCACCACCACCGAGGTATACCCGGACAGCCCGCGCACTTCGCCCCAGGAGTGCAATGCGGCGCAGGTCACCTCGGTGTGTGCGGGGCTGGACTTCGCGCTGGCCCATCCGCGGGGCTGATCAGAGAGGCACAGCCATGATTCCGACGGCGGCACCTGGCGTGCTCGCGGTCCAGCAGCCTTGCGCTATGATCGAGCGTCAGGGACGAGGTCCGCCTGGCCGGGGAGGCCGGGTGAGATGGAGCGGGAATCATGAGTGGAGAGGTCACGCAGTGGCTGCACCGGTGGCGCCGCGGGGATGTCCAGGCGCAGGCATACCTGTTTGAACTGATCTATCCCGCGTTGCGCGAGATGGCGCAGGCGCGTATCGGCCAACACCGTGACGATGTGACCCTGCGGCCGACCTCGCTGATGCATGAGGCGTTGTTGCGGGTGATGGGGTCTGAGGTGGAGTTCTCCGATCGCGCGCATTTCTTCGCCTTGGCAGCACTGAAGATGCGTTCCGTACTGGTGGATTTCGCACGCAACGGTGCGGCCGCCAAGCGCGGGGCAGGCGCCTTGAACCTGACGCTGTCGCACGCTGATCGCGATCTGCCATATGCGCCGACCTGCGATTACGAAGTGCTGGCATTGCATCAGGCGTTGAACCAGTTGGCCGGGCACGATGCGCGGGCTGCCCGTGCGGTGGAGTACATGTACTTCGGCGGTATGGACCGCGCAGAAATCGCGGTCGTGCTGGAGGTGTCGGTGCCGACAGTGGATCGCGATCTTCGCTTCGCGAGGGCGTGGCTCAATCAACGCCTGGCGTAAACCGGGCCGTTATCGTGACAGGGGATGGGCAATGACGGATGAGCGCTGGCAACAGCTGCGCACGATGTTCGATGCGGCATGCGAGCTGCCGCCTACCGAGTGGCGCAGTGAACTGGGACGCATGACCAACGATCCAGCGTTGCTGGATGAAGTCATCGAGCTGCTTCAAGCCCAGACCGTGGCGTTGGATAGTGCGCATCGCCCGTTGCGCGAACTGATCACGCACCTCGCCGAGCCTGATGCGCAGGTGGGTGAGCGGATCGGCCCGTGGCGGCTCACCCGACGCGTGGCCAGCGGTGGGATGGGCGCGGTGTTCCTTGCCGAACGAGCCGATGACACCTACCAGCAGCGCGTGGCGATCAAGCTGCTGCGCGGATTGGCGAGCGCCGAGTTCAGTCAACGGCTCGCGGCAGAGCGGCAGATCCTGGCCGGACTGGAGCACCCCAACATTGCGCGGCTGTACGACGGTGGCAGCACCGCCACCGGCCAGCCCTATCTGGTGATGGAGTTCGTGGACGGCGAGCCGCTGGACCGCGCATGCCGCGAGCACCAGCTTGGATTGACCGAGCGCCTGCGTCTGTTCGTGCGGATCTGCCGCACCGTCCAGGCCGCGCACGCGCGCCTGGTCGTGCATTGCGATCTCAAGCCCAGCAACGTGCTGGTGCGCGCGGACAACGAGCCGGTGCTGCTCGATTTCGGCATCGCCCGCTGGCTGGGCGGCGCCGCCGAGTCCAGCATCGACCGCTTCTACACGCCGGTGTATGCCAGCCCTGAACTGATCGCCGGGGAGCACGTAGGGGTCACCACCGACGTGTACAGCCTGGGCGTGATCCTGGTGGAGATGCTGAGCGACCGCCGCCTTGGCAACGACGCTGGACAGCCTGGCGCGATCGTGCCGCTGCCCAGTGCCTGGGCGCTGCCAACGTGCCCCTGGCACAGCCGGCTGCACGGGGATCTGGATGCGATCGCCGGCAAGGCCTGCGCACGTGATCCATCCCAGCGCTATGGCTCGGTGGAAGCGCTGGCCGACGACATTGAGCGGTGGCGGATGCATCACCCGGTGCGTGCCCGCGCCCCACGCGCAGGCTACCGTGTGCAGCGCTGGCTGCGCCGCCACTGGCAGGCGGCGGGCGTAGCCGTGGCGGTGTCTGCCATGGCGGGTGGCTTCGTTTGGCGTTTAAGCGAATCCAATGCGCGCGCCCAGGAAGAAGCGGCGATCGCCGAGCAGGTGAGCGAGTTCCTGGTGGCGGCCTTCGACGCAGCCGATCCACGCGAGCGCGGTGCGCGCGGCACCGAGGAGGTGAGTGCGCGTGCGGTGCTGGATGCCAGCGCTGCGCAGGTTGACGCCGAATTGGCGGACTCGCCGGCGTTGCGGGCACGGCTGCAGAGCGTATTGGGACGCGCCTATCAGAACATCGGCCTGCCCAAACAGGCCGAGGCGTTGCTGCGCAGCGCCGCCGAAGGCCTTTCGTCGCCATCGGTCGGTCGCGCCCGGCTCGCAGCCCAGACTTACAGCGACCTGTCGGTGGAGATGAGCAACGGCAAGCGCGGCGAAGAGGGGTTGAAGTTCGCGGAGCGGGCACTTCAGCTGCTCGACCGCGACGACGATCCGCGGACGCGTGCGCACGCACTGAACTCCCTGGGCCTGGCGTACAACCAGCTGGAGCGGTATCCCGAGAGCGAAGCGGCATTCCAGCAGTCGTTGGGGATGCGCGGGAGCCTGAGCGAGCCGGGAACGGAAGGTGGTACCGCGACCGTGATGCAGAACATGGGACTGATGTACCGCAACCGTGGCGACCTGGCGAAGTCGGAGCAGCTGCTGCGCGAGTCGCTGGCGCTCAAGCGCCGCCGCAGCGATACCAGCGCTGATTATCAGCACGGTCTGCATGCGCTGGCGATGACCCTGCAGGAGCGGGGCAAACCGAATGATGCCGCGCCGCTGCTGCTGCAGTCGCGCGAACTCAGCCTGCTGTTGTACGGTCGGGACAGCTCCCGCACAGCGATGGCGTACTGCGAACTGGCGCTGCTGCACATGGATCTGGGCCGTTATACGGAGAGCGCGGCAGGCTTTGATACCTGCCTGCGCATCAGTGCACTCACCAATGGCGAAGACAGCATCGACCACGCGATCAACCTCAACAACTATGCCAACCTGGAGGAGGCGCGCGGCGACATGGCCAACGCAGAGCAGCTCTACCGCCGCTCGCTGGCAATCCGCCGCCAGGTGTTGGGGCGGGACAAGCCCTCCAGCCTGCGCGCCGAAATGAATCTCGCACGGTTGCTGATGCGCAGCGGACGTGCCGAACAGGCAGGCCCCCTGATCCAGCGCGTCCTCCCGATCTGGCAGCGGATCAGCCCAGCCGATGCGCCGGATCTGCGCATCTCACGTTTGGGTGAGATCGAATGGATGATCCAGCGCGGCGACCCTGCCCAGGCCGAGGCTGCGCTGCTGGAGATGGCGCCGCTGGTGCCGTCGATGTCGCCGCCGCTGCAGCTGCGCTATCAGCAGATGCAGGCCGAAGCAGCGCTGCGTGCCGGTGAATCAGCCCTCGCAGCCAGCCGATGGCGCACGGTGGTCGAGGGCAATGCAGCGCTGTTTGGTGACGGCGCTGCGTCGGTTGCGCGTTGGCGGGTTCCATTGGCCGAGGCTCTGCTGGCCAATGGCGAGCGCGATGCGGCCCGCCGCCAGGTGGCACGGGCAAAACCGCTGCTGGAAACCGAACTGGTGCCGACCGCACCGTATCTGCAGCGACTGCATGCGCTGGAAACGCAACTGAAAGGGTAGCGGCTGCGGTATCACAGGCATTTGGCTGGGTCAGCTTTTCAGCCAGCGCTCGCAGCCTGCTGTGCCCTCGGCAGAGGAGGCGGCCTTGGTGCAGCTCGCGGTCATCTGTGCCTGCAGGCGGGTCAAGCTCGCCGCACCGTGATGCGTGCGGCTCCACGCCTGCAGCGCGCCGCCCAGCCGTTCAAAGCGCTGACGCGTGCGCTGGTGGTAGCCCGCCGGCTGCGCTGCGAGATCGGCAATCACCTCGCCGGTGGCCTGCTCGATGGCCGGCGCATCGTCCGGTGCCAGGCGGAGCAGGCCTTCGACGTACAGCACACCCCACTGCACGCGCGTAGCTGGGCCCTGCGCGCCCTGGTAGGCCTTGTGCAGCCACGAGAGGGCAGTGGCCTTGTCGCCACGTTCCTCGGCAAGGTCGGCCAGTTCAGGCATGTAGTAGTACGGCGTCTGACTGCGGTCGAGCTCGGCCAGCAGCAGTTTTTCGGCCGCTGCGTCGTCCTTGATCTGGCGCAGCACATACACCGCGGTGCTGACCGTGGCCTGGCGTTCGTGCGGGGTGGTCGCGGCAGCATCGGCAGCGGCGACGCGCTGCTGCGCCCTGGTCTTCAGTGCCGCCGGAATGGCCTGGTCGGGATGCTGCTGGCGCTGCAGCGCCAGCTCGGTGATCACGGTGCCCAGCCGCGCGTCCGCTTTGTCGCCCAAGGCGTGGTCGGCCGCATCCAGCGCGGACAGAAGCTGCGTGCCCAGTTGCTGGGCCTGCGCCGGGGTGGCGCTGGCCTGCTTCACCAGTGCCGGCCCTTGATACCCGAGCAGCTCGCGGTTGGCACGGACTTCCGCGGGCGCGGCAAGCACTGCCTCCAGCACGCTGCGGGTGGCGTCGCGCTGCGCCGGCGTTGCGGTCGCATCCGGCGTGCCTGCACCCAGCGCCAGCAACGTGAAGCGACGCCGCAGGGCCGGCTCGGGCGCCGCCTTGGCCAACTGCTGCAGCAGTGAGGCCGCATCGCGCTCGCCGGCCAGGCGATTGGCATCCACCTCCCAGCCGTAGTCACCCAGCACGCGCCAGTCCTCCGCGCTGACGTCCTGTGGTGCCGTCAACGCGTGCTGCAGGACCTCGCTGACTGCGGTGCGCCGGCTGACGGCCAGGGTCAGGGCGCGGGTCAGTGCTTCACTGTCATTACCGCCGGCCAGGCGGGTGAGCTCATTGCGCAGGGGATCGAGCACGATCAGGGTCGGGTAGCCGCGTACACCGAAGCGTTCGCCCCAGGCCTGGGCGCCTTCCTCATCGCCATCCAGGTAGACGGGCACGTACTGGCGCGTCAGCGCGATGAAGGCCGGGTCCTTGAACAAGGTCGCCTTGAGCTGGTTGCACGGCGGGCACCATACCGCGCCCCAGTACAGCAGCACCGGCTTGCCGCTGTCGCGCGCCTCGGTAAAGGCGTCGTCTACGTCGCCGTGGCGCCAGGCGATTTCCGCAGGCGCCTGCTCGGTCGCAGCAGGCTTGGCGGTGGCGGTGGCGGTGGCGGCGGGGGAGGGGGCAGGCGTGCAGGCCGGCAGCAGGGCGACCACACCCAGCAGACCAAGGGACAGAGCAAAGCGCATTGAGGAATCCAGATAGGGACGCAGAGCGGGAGGCGTGATTGATTGTAGGAAGCGCGGGACCCTGCGACTGCATCAGCCTGATGCGGATTGCTCATGACGGCAGGCGCTGGCGTGATAAGTCGCTTGCGCGCTTCGCCCGCGTAGCGTCCTGATGCAGCCCGCGCGGTGACGAATGTCATGTTTTGGTCGCGCGCGATATCGCCATCGGCAAACACGACATAACCCCTGCGCATTTCTCGATCGGGCCATGAGCAGGGTTAATGAAATCGTTTCCCCCACCAACGATTGCCTCACGATGACGACAGCTCGTTCTTCCCTGCGCCCGCACCTGCTGGCGTTGGCGGTGTTGCTTGCCACCGCATCTCCCCTGGTACATGCACAGTCCACCACCGGCGCGATCACCGGTCAGGCGCCTGCATCGGCACAGCGCATTTTCGTTCGCAGCGACACGGGTTTCACTCGTGAAGTGTCGGTCGATGCGCGCGGCCGCTACGCCATCCCCCAGCTGCCGCTTGGCCGCTACTCAGTGGAGGCACGTGATGCCGACGGCAACGTAGTGCAGACCCGACAGGATGTCGCGCTGACGGTCGGCACCAGCACCGACGTCTCCTTCGCCGAGGTCACCCGGTTGGATGGCGTCCAGGTCAGCGCTGACCGCGCGGCGGCGGCCATCGATGTCAGCAGCGTGGATTCACGCACCGTGATCACGGCCGAGCAGCTGCAGCGGCTGCCGTTGGGCCGCTCGGCCGAGGCCATTGCACAGCTCGCACCCGGCGTGATCGGCAACAGCGGCAACGGCACGTATGCCGGCCCGACCGGTGCGCAGCTGGTGAGCTTTGGCGGTTCGTCTGCCGCAGAGAACGCGTACTACATCAACGGCTTCAACAGCACCGATCCACTGCGGGGCCTGGGCGGCCTGACGCTGCCTTACGGCAGCATCGACCAGCAGGAAATCTATACCGGCGGCTACAGCGCCAAATACGGCCGATCCGACGGCGGGGTGATCAATGCGGTCGGCAAGCGCGGCACGAACGAATGGCATTTCGGCGGCCAGGCGACCTGGGAGCCGGCCTCCACGCGCTCGGACAAGGACGACGTGCGTTATCCCGGCGACGGTGCGTTGTATGCGCCGGAGAGCAAGGACCGCGAGTGGGTCAGCACGCAGAGCATCTACGCCGGCGGCCCGCTGATCGAAGACCGGCTGTTCTTCTTTGGCTCCTACGAGCTGGAGCGCCGTGAGGGCACCGACGTCAAGAATGTCGAGGCCACCAATGCGTACTCCAATTACGCGTACGAGCGCCCCCGCTGGTACGCCAAAGTGGATTGGAACATCACCGACAACCACCTGCTCGAAGCGACCGGCGCCTCCAGTCGCAACGTCTTCCGGGGCGACATCTTCGCCTACGACTACGACACGCTCACCCGTGGCGCCCAGCGCGGCAAGGAAGACACCACCAAAACCGGTGGCGACCTGTGGACGGCCAAATACACCGGCTACCTCACCGACCGGCTCACCGTCAGCGCCCAGTACGGCGAAATGCGCACGGATGACTACATCGGCAACCCGGCCTACGACGGCAGCCTGACCTACATCAACAGCCCCACGTTGCAGAACCCGGCACTGACCGGTGGCGCGCCGATCACCAATGCGCAGACCACCTCGCTGCTGGTCAACCCCGACCGGGGCAACCGCAGCAACAACCTGCGGCTGGATGCCAACTACGTGTGGGGCAACCACAGCATCACCGTCGGCATCGACAACCAGAACGCGCGTGCGCTGAATCGAGGCTCGGTCGCGTCGGCCGATGGCTACTACTGGATCTACGGGCAGTCCAACCCGAACGTGCCGATCAATACCGGCCTGGGCGTGCCGGCCACCGGCGGGATCCGTAATGGCGAAGACGGCTACTACGTGCGCCAGTACATCTACAGTGCGCTGGCCTCGGTGCGGGCGTCGCAGCGGGCGCAGTACATCGAAGACAACTGGCAGGTGACCGATCGCCTGCTGCTCAATCTCGGCCTGCGCCTGGATCAGTTCACCAACTTCAACCGCGATGGCGATGCCTACATCAAGCAGACCAGCGGGCAGTGGGCGCCACGCCTGGGCTTCAGCTGGGACGTCGAGGGCGATGGGCGGTTCAAGGTGTTCGGCAACGTGGGGCGCTACTACCTCGCACTGCCGCTGAACCCGGCCTTCAATGCAGCGGGTGCGACGCTTGCCACCTCGACGTACTACACCTACGGCGGCATCGACAGCAACGGCTACCCGACCGATCTCACCCAGTTCTCCGACGCGGTGTCGGCCAACAACAATTACGGCCTGCTGCCGGATGCGAAGACGGTGGCCACCTCCGGCATCGAACCGTCCTACCAGGACGAATTCATCCTCGGCTTCAGCAAGGCATTGGGGCAGAACTGGGTGTACGGGGCCAAGGCGACCTACCGCGTGCTGCGCAGCGGCGTGGACGATTACTGCGATATCGATGCGGTGCTCGGCAAGGCCAGCAGCCTGGGCTACAACGTGACCAAGGACAGCAACCCGGTCAGCTGCTGGCTGATCAACCCCGGGCGCGCCAACACCTTCAATCTGGTCGACACCGGCGGCAATTACGTGACCGTCCCGCTGAGCAACGCGGAAATGGGCTTCCCGCAGTTCAAGCGTAACTACTACGCGGTGAACCTCTCGCTGGAACATCCGTTTGATGGCCGCTGGTATGCCCGCGGCGACTACACCTGGTCGCGCAGCTACGGCACCACCGAAGGGCAGCTGCTCTCCGGCATCGGCCAGACCGCCGTGTCCACGACCCAGGCGTGGGATTACGCCCAGCTGATGGAGCACACCAACGGACCGCAGAGCAACGATCACACCCATCAGTTCAAGCTGCACGGCTATTACCAGCTGACGCCGGAGTGGCTGGTCTCGGCCAATCTCAAGGTGCTCTCCGGCTCGCCGTTCAGTGCGCTGGGCTCGTATGGGCCGGACTTCGAAGACCCTTCCGGCTATGGCATCGCGTATCACTTTTACAACGGGCAGCCGGCGCCTCCGGGCAGCCAGGGGCGCCTGCCGTGGCTGAAGCAGCTGGACCTGGGAGTGTCCTACCGCCCCGCGCTGGCCGAGGGGCGGCTGGGCTTCAATCTGGACGTCTTCAACGTGTTCAACAGCCAGGTGGCGCTGTGGAAGTCGCCGTACTCCGAGCTGGATCCGGGCCAGCCCGATCCGCTGTATGGCGCAGCGACCATCCGGCAGGCGCCGCGATCGCTGCGGGTCAGCGTGAGCTATGACTACTGAGGGAGCAGGGCGGGGCGAGCGGGGGAGGGACTCCCTGCCCGCCGGCGCTGGCGCGGGCGCCTTTCACGGAGAACGTGGCGCGCCGTTAACGGTGGGCGATGCAGTCTGGGACCATTGCCAGTGGAGCCCCTCATGCAGTACCAGATCCGAATCAAGGCAGGGTTGGCCGCGGTCGGTTTGACGATGCTGCTCTGCGCCTGTTCGCCGCAGGGTCAGGGGGATGCCGCCCCGATCGTGTCGCCCAGCGGCGCGGACCCGGGGGCGGCGAAGGCGGCAGACCCAGCGGCCGCTGCGACCACAGCCGGGCGGCGGCCGGCCCCTGTGTATCAGGAGGGGTCGTCCGGCATCGCCGTTGGCCCGGTTGCAGGGGTGCGGGTGGAGCACAACTTCCAGCGTGACTACCTGGCGTCGCCCACGTGGAAGCTGTTTGCTTCGCCGGACAGCGTGGGCACACCGCTGGTGGCGCTGGTGCTGGAGGGCTCGGATCGTGTTACTGCCGGGGAGTTGCGGATTGGGCGCAGCGAGGATGCCGCGGCGGTCAGCGCCTGTCTCGAGCTGCCCGCCGAAGCGACCGGCCCAGCGGCGGCGACCACGGTCGATATCGGCGGCGTGCCCTTTACGCACTTCACCGTGGGTGATGCGGCGATGAGCCATTACGTCAACGCGGAGAGCTATCGCGCGGTACGCGATGGCAGTTGCTATGCCATCGACCTCGTCGTGGCCGGGACCCGACCCGAGGTATACGATCCGCCGAAGGTCCCGCCGTTTACGCAGGCGGATGCGGCGTCACGGTTGGCCGAGGCGTTGAAGGCGGTGTACTGGGTTCCCTGATGGTTGGAGGGACCCATAGCCAACGCAACGCGATGGCCGGAAAGATCTGGGCTGCTATGTGCGCTCTGCTCACCTGGCGGTCTGACGCTATGATCTGCCACTGACACGGATAGCTCAGCAGGTGGGAGATGGAGAGCACAACAGCCCTTGAAGCGCCAGAAAAGAGCGGCAGAAAGCTCGAACTCAGCTTCTCCTGGCTGCATGAAAAAGTGGCAGCGTACGTGGCTCAGAGTCGCTATTCGAAGCCGTCTCGACTGGAGCGTGTGTCCGTATGGACTGGCGTCGGTGCGGCCGGAATGGGGTTGGCTGTCGCTGCACTGTCCCCCCGGCTGATCGCTCCACAGCCAGCACTACTGTTTCTGTCCATCTGCCTGACGGTAGAGTTGGCTGGATTCGCTGTCCACCTGATCCTCTTGGCAAGGCGAGAACTGCCTCAGCTGATCAAACCGCGATTGGCGCACGCCGCGGAGATGGATGTCGATTTCGCATATTGGCGGGAACTCGTTGCAGAGCTCCGCCGGTTCCCACGCGACCAGACTGAGGACATGCTGCGATTCGCAAGTGCGCTGCGTGATCGAATGAACGAGCGAATGGGCCTTGTTTACGGAGGCTTTCAGCGTCTGGGTATCTTCCCGGTGCTGGTGGCGTTCTATCTGCAGTTCCGCAACTGGAAGTGGGGCGACTGGGCCTCCGCGTTCGATGTGAACCTGGTTGCTGGTCTACTTATCTGGGCGATGGTGCTTCTATATGCAGCCGGTTGGCTACTGATTGGGCTCCGAACGCGATTGGATACCTATGTCAATCTGCTCGAAGGCGCTCTTCGGGAGACTGGGGTTGTCCAGCCTCGGAATGCGACTTAGAGCGAAGGCACTGGACATCACGCTCCTGACTTACCCGGCGGCACGCTGTCATCACGTTCGTGCCACGCCGGAAGCTCGAGCGCATGCGCTTTGAGCATCGCCTGGATGCACGCGCACGCTTGATCTCTCTCCGCCTGCGCGCATTGATCCAGAATCTCTCCAGCGAGCATTTCGAACTGCGGCCAGAACTGCGCCGGATGGCGCACCTGCGCCACCCAGTGGGCCAGCATGTCGGCCAGCGCATCGAGCTGCACCTGTATGTCGGGACGAACGTTCATCCCGGGGGTGCGTCCAGGTCAAGGGCGACCTTGTAGTAATGGCCGTCGTCGCGGAGCAGGACGCTGAGGTCCGGCTGCAGGACGTCATCCACATGCAGTGTCGGCCGACCCTGCGCCGTGCGGGTCACCACGAACTCGTACAGGCTGCGCCCGAAGCGGTAGCTCAGTTCGAATGACGGCCAGTGATCGGGCAGGCACGGTTCAAGTGACAGACGATCGCCGTCGCGACGGATGCCGAGCAGGGATTCGACCAGCAGGCGATACATCCAGCCGGCTGAGCCGGTGTACCACGTCCAGCCGCCTCGGCCGACGTGCGGCGACACGGCATAGACATCGGCTGCCAGCACATAGGGTTCGACGCGGTAAGTCTGGACTGCTTCCGGATCCAGCGCGTGGTTGAGGGGGTTGATCATGCCGGCCAGCTCCCAGGCACGCACCGCATCGCCCTGTTGTGCGAATGCCATGGCCGCCCACACCGCCGCGTGGGTGTACTGGCCACCGTTCTCGCGCACGCCCGGGACGTAACCCCGAATATAACCGGGGTCCTCCGTGGTCTGGTCGAAGGGCGGGTCCAGAAGCTGGATCAGCTTGGCGTCCTTCCGCACCAGATGCGTGTACAGCGAATCCAGTGCCTGCGTAGCGCGCTCAGGCGCGGCAACGCCGGACAGCACCGACCAGCTCTGGGAGATCGAATCGATGCGGCACTCCTGGTTCTGTGACGAGCCCAACATGGCGCCGTTGTCGAACCAGGCGCGGCGATACCACGCCCCGTCCCAGGCATGCTGTTCCAGGTTCTGACGCAGGCGTTCGGCTTGCTCTTCGCACCATTGTGCACGGGAGGCATCGCCACGGGCGTTGGCCAGCCCGATGAAGCGGCGAAGCGTGTCGTGGAGGAAGAACCCGAGCCACACACTCTCACCGCGCTGCTGGTCGCCGACGCGGTTCATGCCGTCGTTCCAATCGCCGCTGCCCATCAACGGAAGCCCGCGTTCGCCGAGCAACCGGCACCCGCGTTCCAGCGCGACGACGCAGTGCGCATACAGGGTGCCGCGCTGCGCCGACAGGGTGGGCATGTCGTAGTAGCCTTCCTCCTCCGGGGTCACCGCGCGACCCTCGATGTATCCGACCACTTCGTCCAGCACGCTGGCGTCGCCGGTGACCTCCAGGTAGCGGGATGCGCCCTGGGGCAACCACAGATAATCGTCCGAGCAGCGGGTGCGCACGCCCCGACCTTGCGGCGGGTGCCACCAGTGCATCACATCGCCTTCGGTGAACTGGTGCGCCGCGCAGAGCAGCAGGTGTTCGCGGGTCAGGTCCGGGCGCGCGTGTACAAGAGCAAGTGCGTCCTGCAGCTGGTCGCGGAAGCCGAACGCGCCGCCTGACTGGTAGTAGCCACTGCGCGCCAGGTAGCGGCAGCCCAGCGTCTGGTAGACCAGCCACCCATTGGCCAGTGCGTCGAACGCCGGGTCCGGCGTGCGTACCTGCACCGTGGCCAGCACATTGCGCCAGTGGATGCGCACGGCGTCCAGCGCATCGATGGCTTCCTGATTCCCTTGGCGGCTTCGTGCCAACGCCAGCGTTTCCTCTCGGTCGCGCCCCGCGCCCAGACGGAACGTGGTTTCACTGCGGTCGCCCGGCGCCAGCTCCAGCGGCACCTGGATCGCCGCGCAGGGATCCAGGCCTGCGCCCGCCCGCGAATCCAGACGTTCGCGACGCAGCGCGGCCGGTGCGTGCAGGCCGCCGTTGCGGCCGATGAACTCCAGGCGATCGCAGGTCCAGCCGCAGCCCTCGGCATCGGTGTCGAAGAAGGCCATCCGGCCGCCGAACTCGGTGCTGTAACTGTTGCGCGCCATCAGCGCCCCGGTCTGCGGGTCGCGTTCGGTCACTACATGCATGCGCGACTTCGGGCGCAGGTCACCCATGACCCATTCCACGTAGCCGATGGCCGACAGCCGCCGCGGCCGGCCCGAGAGGTTGTGCAACCGCAGGACCGAGAACTTCAGCGGGGCGGTGACGTCGACGAAGACCCACAACTCGCTGACGATGCCGTCTTCGATGTGCTCGTAGACGGTGTAACCGAATCCATGGCGCGTACGGTACGCCCCGGTGCCCCGGCACGGCAGCGGCATCGGCGACCAGACACGGCCGGTGTCCTCGTCGCGCACGTAGAAGGCTTCGCCGCCGGTATCCGACACCGGATCGTTGAGCCAGGGCGTCAAGCGGAATTCGTGTGCATTCTCGAACCACGTATAGCCCGGTGCACTCTCGCTGACGACCGTGCCCAGACGGGCGTTCGCGATCACGTTCGCCCAAGGCGCCGGCGTCGGGGCACCTTCGCGCACCACCACCACGTATTCGCGGCCGTCCTCGCTGAAACTGCCGGTGCCGTTGTCGAAACGGCCGGCGCCGCGGTACGGAAGGAACGGCCACGGGTCGTCCACCTCTTCGTCGTGCTCGGCACCCGGCGGCAGCCCGGGTTCGGGCCCCGGGTCGGCGACGACGGGAAGCCCTGTCGTCTCTTCCATCGCCAGGGCCAGCTCCTGTTGCTCCGCCTGCGGCACCAGGGCCGGAATGCGTCGCACAGGTAGCGGCTGACGCCCCACCTGGGCGGCCAGCGTGCCGTCCTCGTCGCTGAGTACCACCCTCGCAACCGCCTGCAACAGAATGCGGTCCTCGTGGCTCATGTTCTGCACCGGCCGCACGAAAATGCCGCCAGGACGATCGAGCAGGCCCGTCTCGGAACTGGCGGCGACCATTCCCAGAATCTGGTCCTGCAGTTCCTGCCGATAGCCGGCCTTGCTGTCGTTCCAGATGACCAGGTCGGTGTTGAGTCCCTTCTGGCGCCAATACGCATGCGCCTGCACCAGCTGCCTGACCAGTTCTATGTTCTCTGCGTCGGTGACTTTGAGCAGGACGATGGGCAGGTCGCCCGAGATGGCATGGCCCCACAGCCCGGATTGTCCGCGCTGGTTCTGCTGCAGGACGGCGTCGCCCGCGCGAAGCAGCGGATTGGCATACAGCACGTGGCTGGCCAGGCGCTCGTACAGCGACGCTTCGGCCTGGCTGGCGTTGATCTGCCGGCGCACCACCTGGCTGTGTGTCCACGACAGGTCGAAGACACGGTCGGCCAAGCGGCGATCACGGTATTTGTCGACCATCGCCTCGCAACCGGTGCGGTCCGCGCCAATGCCATACACCATGTCCAGCTGCACGGTCTGCTCGGGCTCCAGCACCACGCGGACGCGGATGGCCACAATCGGGTCGAGCACCGAGCCGTCCGTGCCGGAGAGGTCGGTATCGGTGGTCAACGCCTGCGGCGTCCGCGGCGTGTTGCCACGCCCCAGGAAGCGCGAACGGTCGGTTTCGTAGGAGATCGACACCACCTCCGCGTCATGCACCGCGACCAGATGGAACATCCACGGCGGTATCTCGTCGTGCGAACGCGGCCGGCGCGTGCATAGCACGGCCTGCTTGGCGTCCAGGATCTCGCTCTGCACGAAGAGGTTGCTGAAGGCCGGATGCGCGTCGTCCGACGCGGCGGGCGCCAGCACCACTTCGGCATAGGTGGTGATCTCCACCGTGCGCTGGCGACGGCCGCGGTTGGTCAGGCGCAGGCGCCTGAGCTCGATGTCGTCCTCGGCCGAAATGGCGACCTGCAGATGACTCTCGCAGCCGCGGCGGGCACCACGGAACTCTGCCTTGGCGTCGGAGAAGATCGCCTCGTAATGGTCCAGCGCCACGCAGGTGGGCTGGTAGGCGGCAGACCAGAACTCGCCGCTGTCCACGTCGCGCAGGTAGCAGAACGACCCCCAGGCATCGGTGGTGCCGTCTTCGCGCCAGCGGGTGAGTGACAGGTCGCCGTGGCGGCTGTAGCCGCCGCCGGCATGGGTCAGCATGCCGTGGTAGCGCCCATTGGAGAGCAACTGCACTTCCGGGCGCGGGCCCGCCGGGTCGCGCAGGACGCGCAGGGAGGTCTCGTGCTCGGCCATGGCGGAGTGCTCGCCCAAGGCTTCGACCTCATGCGGATGGAACACGCCGATGCGCGGAATGCGTTCCTGCAGCAGCAGCAAGGTCGCCTGGAACTCGGTATCGGCAACGAAACGGCGCTGCATCGGCTGGTCGCGCAACAGGTAGTCCAGCGACAGCAGGCCCATGCCCTGGTGGTGGGCCATGAACGAACGCAGCAGCACGTGATCCTGCCCCGGCGGCACCCGGGCGGGGGTGCAGTCGATCGCTTCGTACATGCCAAAGCGCCCGGAGAACCCGAGACCTTCAAGTGCCTGGAGGTTCTGGCACGCCGCCTCCGGTGCCACCATCAGCGCCATCATGCTGGCATAGGGCGCGATGACCCGATCCTGGCCCAGGCCGCGTTTGAGCCCCAACCCGGGCACGCCGAACGCGCGGTACTGGTAGTTCAGGCGCGCATCCACAGCGTTATAGCCCGACTCGGACACGCCCCACGGCAGGTTCAAGGTACGGCCGTAGACAATCTGCGCCTCGACCGCATGCCGCGCGGTCTGGTCGAGCAGCGTGTCGGGATAGCTGGGCATCACCAGCTGCGGCATGAGGTACTCGAACATCGAGCCACTCCACGACAACAGCGTCGGTGTGCCGTTGACCTCGGTGAGCATCCGCCCGAGCGCGAACCAGCTTTCCTGCGACAACTGGCCCTGGGCGATGGCAACGAAGGCGCACAGCCGCGCTTCGGAAGCCAGCAGGTCGTAGAAGCTGTTGTCGAGGCGATGGTCGTCGACGTTGTAGCCGATCGAGAGCAGGTTCCGAGTGCGGTAGAACAGGAACCCGTACTCCATCAGTGAGAACTGTCCGGCGCGGTGCGCCAGCGCCTGCAGCTGCTCGACGCGCGCGCGCGCGTCCGCACCGACGGAGCCGGGCAGGGCGGCCAACTCGCGCAGGCTCGGTACTGGCGCCTCGTCGTCGGCGCCGGCATCGGCAGGGAGGTCGGCGAGTGTTGCGTGGGCGGCATGGCATTCGGCAGCGAACAGCGCAGGCCAGTGCAGCACACCTTCCTCGGGTGACTCCGGTGCCGGCCATTGCGCCAGTACGGCGTCGGCCAGGCCGGCCAGCTCCTGCAACCGGGCGAGCAGCTGTGCCGTCCCACGGGGTTGGTCGGTGCGCGTAGAGGCCAAGCGCTGGCGAAGGTGGTTGAGTGCCTCGCCCAGTGGCGCGTCAGCAGGGCGATGGCGCTGCCGTTCTTCTTCCAGCACGCCGAGCGTATCGGCCAGGCCGTCGAAGGTGTGCGGTGCCAGCACCGGCGCATCCACCAGCGCGAGCAGGCCTTGGCGCAGCGTCAGCAGGTGGCCGGCCAGGTTGCCGCTGTCCACGGTGGAGACGTAGCGCGGCTGCAGCGGCGCCAGGGTTTCGGTGTCGTACCAGTTCAGGAAGTGGCCGCGATGGCGCGGCAGCTGGTCCAGCGTATCGAACGTGAGGGCGGTGCGTTCCGCGACCGCGCCCAGCTGGAGCCAGCCGAAATCCCACGCAGAGAGATTGGCCAGCAGCGACAGGCCGATGTTGGTCGGCGAGGTCCGCCGCGCCACCACCAGGGTTGGATGCTCCTGGATGTTATCCGGCGGCAGCCAATGATCCTGCTCGCGCACCCACGCCTGGAAGAACGACCAGGTGCGTCGCGCCAGCCGGCCCAGGAACGCCCGTTGGGTGACGGACAGCTCGGCCACGCTGGCGGCCGGCGGCCGGCCCAGCCACGCCATCAACGCGGGCGCGAAGGTCCACGCCAACAGCAGGGGCAGGGCGACAGGCAGCGCCTGCGGAGCCACGCTGGCCACAACGGCCGCCAGCGCAATTGCCAGCAACGATGCCGGCGCCATCACCCGCCATTCCGCGCCGCGGTCGCTGCCGAGGCGGCGTTCGACTTCGCTGGAGGGGTTCCATTGCAGCAGGTGGCGGCGGGTGACGGTCATGCGCCAGAGCGTGCGCAGCACGGCGCCACCGGCGAGCAACGCTTCGTAGGGCAGACACGCGACCTGGGTGGCCGCGCGCAGCAGCGACTGCAGCGTGCCGCGCCCGACCATGATGTAGTGCGCTTCCAGCGGGGTGTCGTCCGGAACGCTCAGCGCATCGCGCAGCATGCCGATCAGCGGCGGCGCGAACCACAGTGCCAGCACCCATGCCGTCCACGCAGCCGGGCGTTCGGCATACAGCCAACCCGCCACCAGCAAGGCCAAGGCAGCGATCGGCACCAGGCTCCGGCGCAGGTTGTCCAGCAACTTGCCGCGCGACAGCAGGCTGAGCCGGTTGCGTTCCCAGCCCGATCCCGGGCGCGGTGTCCATGGCATCAACCAGGGCAGCAGCTGCCAGTCGCCGCGGATCCAGCGCGCACGGCGCTTGGCATCGGCGGCGTAGCGTTCGGGATAGTCCTCGTACAGGCGCACATCGCTGACCAGGCCGGCGCGTGCATAGCAGCCTTCCAGCAGATCGTGGCTGAGGATGCGGTTCTCGGGCAGGCGGCCTTCGAGCGCATGCTCGAACGCTTCGACGTCATAAATGCCCTTGCCCACGAACGAACCTTCGTCGAACAGGTCCTGGTAGACATCCGAGACCATGCGCGAGTACGGATCGATGCCGGGCTCGCTACCGAACATCCTGGCAAACCGCGAGGTGCGGCGCGTGCCCAGACTGGTGCCGACGCTGGGCTGCAGAATGCCGTAGCCCTCCACTACGCGTTGCAGCGTCGGATCGAAGCGCGGGCGGTTGAGCGGGTGCGCCAGGGTGGCGACGAAGGCGCGTGCGGCATCCCGCGGAAGCTGCGTGTCCGAATCCAACGTAATGACGTAGCGGACGCCGATCAGGGCCGCCGTGTCACCGACGGTGCGCATGAACGCGGCCGCATTGCCCTGGCGGAGCAGGGCATTGAGGGCTGCCAGCTTGCCGCGCTTGCGCTCGTGCCCCATCCACACCCCTTCGCCCGGGTTCCATTGCCTGGGACGGTGCAGCAGGTAGAAGCGATCGCCGCGCTCTGCCGCATAGCGACTGTTCAATTCCTCGATGCGCTCCACGGCGTGCGCGAGCAGGGCGTCGTCCGTCGGCGTCTCGGCTGCCGCGGCATCGAGAAAGTCCGTCAGCAGCACGAAGCGCAGCTGAGGATCGCGGTTGGCCAGGAAGCGGACCTCCAGCGCTTCGGTCAGGACATCGATGCCGTCGATGCTGGACAGCATTGAGGGGACCGCGACCACGGTGGAGCAGGCGGCCGGGATACCTTCGCTGAAATCGAGTTTGGGCAGTGGCCTGGGCGTGACCAGTACCGTCGCCGTCCAGTTCACCAGGACGATGCCCAGCTCGCTGAATACCAGCAGCCCGAACAGCGCGGCCAGCCACACGGGCACCGAGCCACTGCCCGAGGCCAGCAGGCCAGCGGTCGCCATCACCGCCAGCAGGGCGATCGGCAGCAGGTACAGGGCAAGGGGCACGCGATGCGCCAGTCGCCGGGCCTTGCCGTGGCGGGGGGCCGCCTCGGCCACGGCATCAACGGTGGCGTTCACACCTTCGCCGACCAGCCAATAGCCCACATGCGTACGTGGCCCATCGTGCGGCGCAGCCGCGCGTGCCAGATCCAGCGCGATGGTCGCAACGCGTTCTTCCGCAACGCGGCTGCCGCGCGCGATCTTCTCCACGACATGGCGATAGGCATCGCGCGTGCCGAAATCCATCTGCGGATAGACGGCCATCGGGTCTTCCCGCAGCCGCTGCTCGACCACGCTCATGTCTTCGACAAAGGTGCGCCAATCCATGGTGGACAGGAAGCGCAGGCTGCCGATGCTGTTGCCGATGGATACCTGATCGGCGGCCTGTTGCTGCCCCTCGGCGGCGACCAGTTCGTCAATGCGCTGGCCCGATGCAGCGGCCCACTGTTCCAGCCAGGCGACCGGCATCGCCCACGCGCCGCCACGCCCCTGCAGCGAGCGGGTCAGCTCGGCGATGAAGGCGCCGGTCAAGGGCGGCTCGGAGCGTGCCATGTCGGCCACCACGAGGACGACATCGGTCGGGGTGTCGGACGCCGCGCGATTGAGGCTGTCCGCCCATTGGGCAGCCAGGCCACGGTCCGTCCCGTCGCGCATCACCCGCGCCGCCATGCGCCGCAGGTTCTCCAACAGCGCCAGGCGCAGCATGATCGGAACGGCCCACAGTTCGCCCAGGCTCAGCGGCGCGAGCGACTGGTACGAGGCGATGAAGCGGCCCAGCGTATCGCCGTCAATGCGACCATCGCCGTGCGCGATCGCCTGCATCGACAGTTCATACACGCGCGGCAACCCGGCCGAGGGGCCGGCGACCAGGGAAGGCAACTGCCGGCTGTAGCCGCGCGGCAGGTGGCGTCGCGCGGTCTGGATCTGTTCTTCGATCAGGTAGTAGTTGTCGAGCAGCCATTCCCCGGCCGGGGTCACCGGCCGCTGTTCACGCACTACGTTGCTCAGCAGCGTGTTGGCATCTTCCAGGACACGTTCGTTGGCTTGGAGGCGATCGAGCAGGCGCTCTGCGCCCGGCCGCATCCGCACCCGATGCTGGCGCGCCAGTGCGCGGCCGTACACCTCCATCTGTTCAACGCTGTAGAGCGCCGCACGCAGTGGGACCTCGGTGGCTTCGATGGCCGGGACCGAGGCCTGGCGCTCACGCCAGCGCCAACGGACAAGACGACGCAGGCGGAGCCAACGACCAAAAAGACGGCGAAAGTGGGGCATAGGTTACCGAGTAGGCAGGTCGCGTCCTTGCATAGTTGCATTCGGGGTGGCGTGGTAACTGTGAAGGCGGGGAGAGGTCGAGCGGCCCGGGTGGCCGTGGCGCAACCTCAGGCCGTCGGTACAGTGCGGCCTGCAATCGTCAGCGGCGTGTAGGTTCGAGGGCAGGGCAGTGCCGACTACCCACCACAACGAGGGGCGTGAATGGGATTTACGCTGTATCCAAGGACTTCAACTGGTCAGTCAACAGGCGAGTCAGGCTACGGCGCGCAAAGTACCCCTGCAGCTGGCGTGCTTTGATGGTTCTTGCTCTCAGTCGAGCGTTGCCACCGGCGCGTTGCTCGATGCGGTAGCAGCGCGAAGCGCCACACAGCTCTGCCTGGCTCGCCGTGACCGTCACCACGGTGACTTCCAGACTGGTGAAGGCGTTCTCGGCGGCGATGTTGGGGTTCTCCATGCTGGCGCGCTCGATCAAGGTCCGGAATCGCCCCAGGTCTCGTTCGCCGCCGCTGCTGAGCGCACCCACGTTGGTCGCACGGCGGACATCGTCGTCGTCGCCGGGAATCGCTTGGCTCCAACGCTCTGTGCGTTCGGGAATGATCGCGCGGACCACCTTCCCAGTAGGCTCAATCAGGTCGATGACCACATCAAGCAGGTAGACCGGTTCAAGCCCCAGATTGGTCACGAAGCAGTGCGCATCCAGGTCCTTGCCCGCGCCCGACGTGATCAGGATGGAAGGACGCTGCTGGCGGCGGTAGCTGCGCAGGAAGAAATTCAGATAGACGACCCAGATCAACGCCGTCACGCAGGTCATGGCTGCGGTTATCAGTGGGGCGAAATGAAGCAGGTTCTGAAGCACGTTGAGGCTGATCCGGTCGAGTCGACGCATGTAATCACGCTGATACTCATCATCGCCCTTGAACCGCTTGCGTCCTGTGAAGCGCCTGGCAGCAGCCTTGCAGCTCGGTTCGATGTGACCGGTCACAGCCGCGGGAGCTATGATGCCCTCAGCTATAGGGGGCTACATGGACGTGAGAGCTATTCTGTTGCTGGCCGCTATGGCTGCCGGCCCGGCATCTGCACAGCAGGTGCATAAGTGCGTTGAAGGTGGGAAGACCAGTTACCAATCTGCACCGTGCGCCAACAGCGCGCCCCAAAAGACGTGGGATGCCACGCCGCAATACGACACATACGAAAACCAGCATCGCCTGGAGCGTATACGGCAGGACATGCGTCAGCGTGATCAACGGCAGTCTTACCAGGCATCATCTGGTGGTGGTGTCAGGGGTGTCGTGGTCAGCCAGTACAAAGAGCCTGATCGCTGCCAAGCAGCCAGAGATCATCGGGACGCGGTCTACCGTGCAGCTGGCATCAAGCGTTCGTTTGAGCTTAGTCGGCAGATGGACGACAAGGTCTACGCCGCCTGCAAGTAACGGCGTGTAGGGGCGCCGCCTATGGCGATCAAGGTGGGGCCGGTCAGGTCGTGGCCCGTGCATCAAAGCTCGTTTTTCCGTGGAGCGGCGATGAGGCAAGAGCGATGCTAGTAGGAGCGTGAGCAGGCCCACGAGGTACCTCACTACGGTCGCCAGTGGCTTTACATAATATACATTATGCGAAATGCAGTTTGGCAGTCTTAAGCTGTTCTGGTTGTGGATCAAGTCTTTCCCCCCGTCTTGGGAACCCAACACGTGTCTGCCGCGGATAAGTTGCTCATTTCATCGTTGCACCAGGGGCATCCGGGGAAAGTGATCATAGGCCTCTCCCCAGCAGTAATTAGGGCGTGTGGAACGGCTCCCATGCTTGACTCCGCTTGTCGCCCAGCACCTTGCGCCGCCGATTGCGCCAAGTTCGATTGGGCATGTCTTCATCGGACTGTCCTGGCTGGTTGCAGGGGTTGTAGGCCGAGCCATCGCGAGCGATTGCGACACAGACTGGCAACCTAACTTTGGCCTTTGTGCCCTGCTCTGTCAGGCACGTGCAGGTCGTGTCCTTGTCGGTGGTTCCAGATGCCATAAATCTATCCCGAGTGGAGGGCCGCTCCCAAGGGCGCCAGGGCACTTGCCGCCAGCGAAGCACCGGCCCCCTGCTCCACTTTGGCAGCGCGCGGCTTGGAAAGGTAGAGCCAGCCCAACCACAAGAAGATGATCACCGTTATGTAAACGGACAGGCCCTGAAGAACGCGCCTAGGCACCTTGAACTCATGGCTGGCCGTGTGCAGCGCCGCGCTGCGATAGCGAGAATACAGGCGCTGAGCCTGACGATGAATCTTGCTCGGCCACTGCGTAACGAAAACGAGATCGAAGCCGCGGTCCGGCGCCTCTACATGGAGCAAACGCGTGCGTCATCCACGTCACCAGGTTTTCCGCTGGACGGGAAACAGCGTGTTGTAACGCTACAGGGTTGACGAACGGGGCATCTAGCCCACGGCAATCACACGCATTACAAACTTTGTGACACACATCTCGAATGAGCGTTGCAAAGTACTGACTTCATGTTGTATTAATCATAGGCACTCACAGCCGATGGATCGGAAACGTAAA
>Ga0247813_10000606_pt1 | contig 31841 bp, 30 predicted proteins | sample UWRJL169409C1_FD_180719 | JGI IMG/M metagenome (GOLD analysis project Ga0247813, IMG submission 180719) | Plant litter microbial communities from Arlington Agricultural Research Station in Wisconsin, United States - UWRJ-L169-409C-1 | ecosystem: Environmental > Terrestrial > Plant litter >... | reverse complement strand
AATTCGTTTATTTGAATTTCAAAATGTCCGACAATAAATCTACCTCTTTCAATTGTCGTTAATCCAATTTCTCCATCAACTTCCACTTTTTCTTTCAACGAAATGCAGGCACTCATTCTAACTTTTTTTCAGGTGCACTTATTTTAAAACTATCGTGGTAAATGGTAACTATTTTTAAGTTTTCATTTTCTAGAAGCCATTTGGAGCATAAGGGCTTTAATTGAGCAAGAAACGGGTTTTAGATAAAAGAAACAGGATATAAATTTGTTTTGATTTAAAATATAAAAATATGAAAAAATTTAAAATTGTTCCGTTGTCTAAAGAGTTTGTAAGTCAAATTCGGAAAACAAATATTGATAATTTTGGTAATCAAGTCTACGAGCAATTAGCAACGGGAAAAGGACCATGTCGAATTTCGTTGAAACCATTTAATGTTGGTCAGGATATTCGTTTGGTTTTTGCTTATAGTCCGTTTTCAGAAAACAATGCTTTTAATCAATCCGGGCCTATATTTATTCACAAAAATGAAGTGGAGCAATATTCGGATATTTACAATTTCCCCAGAGAATTAAAAGCAGATAAAGAAAATTTTCCTTTATCGTTAATCGGCTATAGCAAAGAACAAAAAATGATTTTTACTAAATTAGTCGGTGATAATGATATCGATTTACTAATTGCTGAAATCTTTGAAACAATAAGAGATGTTGAATATCTTCACGCAAGAAATTCAGAAGCCTGTTGTTTTATTTGTAAAATCGAAAGGGTATAGCTGTGTACTTTCAAAAATTGAAATTGCTAATAATTAATTTATTATTTAAAAGAAGTAATTTTTGCATAAAATTTATGGACGATTTGAAGAGATTGGCTTATTACTGGTAGGCATTACTTTCAGTGGTTGGGCAATTTGATTTGGATGTCCTGTTGGGGATTGATGTACATTTGTATGTAACTTAATTTTTTTTATATGAGAGTTGCATTAAAATCGTCTTAACTTTTTATGGTAAGAAAGGTATCCCTTCCAATTTCCTAACAGATCAAAATTACCCACATTTATTTCTGAAAGTTTGTTCAATTCCTGAATAAAATGATTCCTAAACGAGAGAGCACTGATTATCTAAATTATAAACCACCATCGTCAAACGACTTTGGTGGTTTTTTTATGAATGTAATTTGAATTAAGTTTTTGACTATTTATATTTAATGTTGATACTAATAATATCCGAAGTCATATTGGTAGTTCTGGTATAATGACCGTAACGAATTTCTAAGGTATTCCAATGTTTGAGACCGAAGATTCCGTTTAAGGGTGTAAATTTCATTCCCATTCCAAAGAAACTGCTGTCAAACTTAGACAAATCATAATTACTGGTATAGTATTCATCGGCTGCAGTATGTTCGCCATAAGGTTTAAAATATTTCGTTCCGGTTTGGGTATAATACCTGTAAAACGGACTTATTGAAAATGCCTGCGTTAATTTTACCGGAATTTCAAGATCGGCAGTATGTGCTTTTAAACTCCAGTCATCCGTATAATATCTGTAATAAGCACGAATAATTACATTGTCTCCGAAAAAATAACTCGCCCTGATTCCTAAGGGAATTTTCAGTCTGGTATCGGGCATTTTTTCCTGATGAACAGAACCGTCTGCAAAATAAACCCTGTGAAAAGGAAGGCTTAAATAGCCATTTTGACTGATAACATCACCTACAAGCATTACTTGGAGGTTTTTGTTTATAACCTGAGAATAACTTAAGGTTCCTGCAAAAGTATTTCGGTTGGCACTGCCATAACCTTCCTGATCTGGTGAACGCAACTCAACAGGCTCTATTAATTTTAGCTGATCTATAAAGGTTTGGAACTTAGCGGTAAATTCACCATTCTTATCTTTTGTCTTTTGTGAAAAGCTGATGTTTCCTCCAAAGGACTGATAATCAAATTCGGTAGATGATGAAACACCAATTCCAAGCGTTCTCCCTTTTTCTTCATTTTCTCTAAAGTAAGTCAATGATGGATAAAAGCGATTGTCTGAAGAAGAAGCTGATGAATTGGCACTTAAATCAATCATATCGGATGATGCCGAAGTATAATGATCAATACCAGCTTCAATATCAAAAGTATGCTTGATTCCTGTTTCTCCGTATTTTACCAGTTTAACATCTATGGTATTGGCAATATCGGTAAGATGTTCAGAACCAATTCCTCCGGTAACGGCCGAATTGTTTCCATCTTGTTTATAATAACTGGAAACCATATTTACTTCTTCCAATTTTAATTTTTTGCTTTTATAACTGGTAGAATCAGTAGGAACATTTTGTGCTCTTATCTGAAATAGAGCCAATAAAGCAAATCCTGTAATGAATATTCTTTTCATTTTTTATAATATGAAAATTAATTGCAGCCGCATCCACCACCACTTTTTCCCGAATTTGCTCCGGAAGCTCCTTCACGGTAGGATTGAAAACTGAGTTCTGTCTTTTCTATTTTCCTGTTAGAAAGTACCATTTCAGAATCGTTGATTTTTCCTTTTTGGTATTCTTTTACCGAAATACAGGAAGTCAGTAAAATGCATGTAAAAGCAATACTGCATAACAGTACGAGATTTTGTCGTTTAGGCTTTTTCATTTTAGGCGAATGTTTTTTGAAGTGTAAATTTTGTTGTTGTCGTCGATGATAATACAATATAAATCAGGAATCTGGTCAATTAAAAACAGTCCTGCTTTTATTCCCATAACCGCTATTGGAGTTGCCATTGCATCTGCAAATTCTGCATTTGAAGCAATGATAGTTACACTTTTTATTCCTGTTATTGGCAGTCCTGTTTTAGGGTCAATGGTATGCGAATATTTTTTTCCGTTAATGGTAACAAACTTTTCATAATTTCCTGAAGTGGCCACTGCTTTGTTGGATATTTCCATATAGGAGAATGCTGCATTTGGAGCATCAGGATCAGCCACTCCAATAGTCCATTTTGAACCGTTTTGCTGTAGTCCCCAGGCTGAGAGATCTCCACTGGCATTAATGATACCGCTTTGAACATTATTTTTTAGCAGTAACTGCTTTGCCATTTCGGCTGCATATCCTTTTCCGATACCGCCAAACCCAATCCGCATTCCTTTTTCCTTTAGAAATACAGTACTATTTTCTTTGTCAAGAATTATGTTTTTATAATCAATTAGATGGACCATTTTTTTTGCTGTTTCGGCATCTGGTAATTTGGTCATTGCTTTGTCAAAATTCCAAAGGCTTTTATCGATACTTCCGTAAGAAATATCAAAGGCACCTTGTGTAATTTTCGAAATTCCCATAGATCTTTCGATAAGATTAAAAACTTCCGGATCTACGCTAACAGGCTTAATTCCCGCATTTTCATTAATCAGATTGGTCTGGCTGTCTTCTTTATAAGTAGTAAGCAATTTTTCTATTCTTCTAATTTCTTCAATGGCAAGATTGATATTCTCATTTCCTATTTTCTCATTTCCGGCAACAACGGTAATAGTAAAGTTGTTCCCCATGAGTTTAAGGGATTGCGAATATTTTTGAGTCTTTAATATGTTATTTTCGATTTTCACAGATCGCTTTTATTTCTGCAGTCCACGCCTCAGGAGTAATTTCTGGTTTTCCATGCCAGGTTTTGAGTACTTTCCCATCGGCATCCAGAAGAAGGGTAAGAGGAAAACTTCCTTCTTTATTATAAATTTCGGCTAAATTTTCATTTCGTTTTACCTGTTCCGGGCTGCCAATATTTTTCTTTTTTCTTGGAAAATCTGCATTTACCAATACTAAATTCGAGTTGGCCATTTCAGTAAATACAGTGCTCTCAAGATAATCCCTGCGAAGCACAATACAAGGGCCACACCAGTCTGATCCTGAGAAGTTGAGTAATATTAATTCGTGCTTTTCCTTTGCAATTTTTTTTGCGTTGTTAAAGTCAGGTTCCCAGTTTATGGGAAGTACTGTCAATAAAAGGAACAAAGTAATTAGTTTCATTTTAAAGTCTTGTTTTTAGATACTTACGAAATAACGAATTGTTGTATATCTTATTTTTTTTATTTGCTTAAGATTAGATTAATTTTTTACTGGACGAGAAAACAAATTGTTTTTAGGTGTTCCATTCATTTTTTATATTGTCTTACTTATTAGGGTAAATGTATTAAACCTCTTAATTATCCATAATGATTTACATCACTTTTGAGATTGATAGGAATCATTTGTTTTTCAATCTGCTTTTTTCAATTTTACTTCACTATAACAAACTTTAATACTTTGTGTATTGAGAGTTTAATCTATATATTTTTAAATTTTTGTGCCATGAAAAAAAGTAATGATGTTTTGCGAAAAGAAGTGATAGAAGCTATCAAATGGGAGCCTATTTTAAGTTCAAACGAAATAGATGTTAGCGTTGATGATGGTATTGTTACCCTTGGAGGTACGGTAGATAATTACACTCAGAAAAAAGAGGCCGAGCAAGTTGTAAAAAATATTGCCGGAGTAAAGGCAGTAGTAGACGATGTAAAAGTTGATCTGTATTTTTCAGCTATCAAAAGCGATACTGATATTGCTGCTTCGGTCACAAAAGCCTTGCGGGAAAACTGGGCAGTTCCTTATCATAGTTTAAAAGTAACAGTAGAAAATGGATGGGTAACTCTTGAAGGAATTTTACATTGGAATTTTCAAAGAAAAGCAGCAGATAATGCGATTCGGTATTTAGATGGTGTTCGGGGAGTAATCGACAAGATAAAAATTGAGGCTGAAATTAAAAATGAACTGGAAAAAGAATTTGTTGAAAAAGCGCTTCGTCGCAGTTGGCTGCTTGATATTGATAATATACGTGTACGAGTTGATGACAAGACTATTATTCTTAGTGGCATTGTCAGTTCGCTATTTCAGAAAGAGGAAGCAGAAAGAATTGCATGGAATACGCCTGGCGTATGTTTCGTAAACAATGAGCTTTTAGTAGAATTTGACTGATTTTAATTAACCATAAAAACTAAAAACATGAGAAGTAATGATATTTTACAAAAAGAAATTCAGGAAGCAATCAAATTTGAGCCTTTGCTGCATGCAGCCGAAATTGGCGTTATAGTAAAAGAAGGTGTAGTGACCCTTACTGGAAATGTTGATTTGCTTGTTAAAAAAGCAGAAGCGCTTCATGCTGCAAAAAAAGTTAAAGGTGTGGCAGCAATTGTAGATGAAATTCAGGTTATACTTGAAAAAACTTCCTATACCACTGATCAGGAAATTGCGACTCAAATTGTCACAAAATTAAAAGAGAATCAGGTCATTCCGAAAAATGCAGTTGGTATAATTGTAGAAAAAGGCTGTGTAACTGCAGAAGGTATTTTACCATGGAATTTTCAAAGAGAACTTGCTCTTGAATTAATTAGAAACCAAAAGGGTGTAAGGGAACTTACCAATAACATTAAGCTAAAAAGAGAAGTATATGATCAGGTAGAGAAGGAACTATTGGCAAAGGCATTACAAAGACATTGGGCTTTTGACACAGATGAAATCGATATTGAAGTTGCCGGTGCAACTGTGCAGTTATCCGGAACGGTTGGTTCAATTTTTCAAAAAGAAGAAGCGGAAAAGATTGCTTATAAAACGCCCGGAGTAATCAAAGTTATAAATCATTTAAAAGTGAATCTTGAACAGCCTTATTTGTGTTAGATAATTAAATAAAATTATGAAAGGGCAAAAAACTCAAATTGATAAGTCGGAAATTAAGTTTTTAGAAGGCCCTCAATCGAGATTTGCTGAATTGAAATTTATAATCATTATTTTATGGGAACTGATAAAGTGCTTTCGTAAACTCTATTATATTGGTCCTTGTATTACTTTTTTTGGTTCGTCCCGTTTTAGGGAAGGTCACCCTTACTATGAATTTACCAGAAGGACGGCAGGTGAATATGCCAAACTTGGCTTTACAATAATGACAGGCGGAGGTCCAGGCCTTATGGAAGCCGCTAACCGTGGAGCAAAAGAAGCAGGAGGAAAGTCTGTTGGGTGTAATATTAAGCTTCCGATCGATCAAAACCCTAATTCTTATCTTGATAAATGGGTAGAAGCAAAACATTTTTTTATTCGTAAAATACTGTTGGTAAAATATTCTTTTGCCTTTGTTGTGATGCCCGGAGGCTTTGGAACATTAGATGAATATTTTGAAGCCCTTACATTGATACAGACGGGCAAGATTAAAAACTTTCCAATAATAATTTTCAATACACAATACCATAAAGCACTCATTGAACATATCAATGTGATGAAGAGTGAAGGAACCATAAATGATGCTGACTCGAAACTATTCATGATAACAGATGATATGGAAGAGGCTAGGCTTTTTATTATTGAGCACAGTATTAAATATTATGGATTGAAATCAAAATTTCAAAAAAAATAAAACTTAACTAATGTACCATGAAAACAAAATTTAGCATAGTGGGAATTATAACACTACTGTTATACTCCTGCCAGGATAAGTCATCTTCAATTGAAGAAGGTGTCGAGACTGATTCACTAATGGTTACCCGAAATATGGAAGAACAGACTCTTAGAAAATGGTTTTCTTTAAACAAAGAAGCTGACAGTATAATTGCAGCTGCAGAAATAATTAGTAAAAATCAGGACCAAACATTGTCATTAGGCAAAGAAGAAAAAAAGCATAAAATGCAACAAAAGTTGAATGACCTTCAATTTCATCTTGAAGAATTTAAAAGGCGAGTTGATTATATAAAATATTATGAATCCCGTACTGAATTTTTTGATCCATCTGTTCTACATACATTAGATTCACTTAAAGTAGATTATCTGCAGGAAAAACTTAAACTTGAATCAGCTATGTGTGAATTTCAGGAATTTCAAGTTCAATAGTTAAGTTTTACTAAAAAAAAGCAGTGGTTTTTTGAAGCAATAATTCAAGGATTTGCAGTTAAAGATGATATTTTAATACAAAAAACATTGGCAGGTTAAATCATAATATCTGATTTTCCTGCCAATTATTATTTTTTAAATACAAGCATTGGAGTTCTCGTATTAAAGCCTTTTTCAGAAGTTTTAAGCGGTTGAAATAATTGCTCCAGCCAGTTTCGGTTTTCTTTAGCAAACATAGTTATAATGGAAGGTTTAATTGTCATAATGTCTACCTGGAGATGGCGTAACAATGACACTTCCGGATTTAACTTTTTGAAATGAAAAGATATTTTCTCAGATTTAAATTTATGCTCTATTTTATTTAATTTTTTATTGACTTCTTCTTCCTCTGTAAAAAAATCATAATGATATACAGCGATCGAAGCATCAAATGTTGCTGCAAATTTTTTAATTAAGGGCAGTTCGTGTTCAATGTTTTCTAAATCAGATGGGTAAAAAACGGTACTTAATTTTTTTATTCTATAGTGTCTTGGAACAACCAGAAGTGGGACCGGAGAATCATGTAACATTCTGGTAGTGTGGCTCCCCAATAACTTATTTACCAGTCCGCCGCCTCTTGTACTCATACAGATATAATCGGCTTTAATTCTTTTTGCACAGTCTAAAATAGCTTCGTTCACATCAAGTTTATTTTCGACTATATAACTTGTTTTAACCGGCTCCTTGTTGGTTTGTCTGTATAATGTATGTATAAATTTTATAAGAGCTTGTTCCTGTTCTTTATTATCCGGTTCCGGAAGACCTACAAAAGTAACGGCTGAAAAGGGATCAATAATAAAGGAAGTATTTACATATAAAAATGTAAGCTCATAACCTATCTGCGAGGCAAGCTGAATAGCAAAACGTACAGCTACTTTGGAGCTATAAGATAAATCGGTCGTAACAAGTATTTTTTTCATTCTTTCAAGATTTTTATATTATAACAAGAACACCATTATTTTATAATTAAATGAGAAATGCAGTCTGGCACTATTTTGAAGCAAGCTTCATTTCATTGACATAAACATTGATTTTTTTCCATTGCGTGCGATTGATTGTCGTGGTATCAATATCACTATTCCAATCGAATCCGGGAAATAATTTTAATCTGTTTATAACACGTTTTTTATATCCGAAAGAAAAACGATCACCACGCATTTGAAATTCTATCGTTTTATTTTTATTACTTAAATTTTGGTATAAAATGGTTTGTGTTTTCCAGTCTCCGCCCCAAGTTAGAAAAGATCGAATAAAACATAAAATGCCTACTATAACAAAAGTCGTTAACTGTGACCTGTAGCTTTTTAATTTTCCAATTAACTGAGCAATAATAAAAACAAACGTCAAGGCAGCAATAAAAAAGATGGCAAAATGAAGTGTTGAATTATTGATATAAAAAGCAGTATAACGATTTACTAGTGTCAGCGTTGTTGTAATAATAAACAGCAGGTATAGTATGGCAGTTTTCATATTTTATATTATTTGCAGGAAAAAAAAATCAAAATTTATCTAAGTCATTTACTTCAGATTCTTCTTCGTAGAGATTCGAAGGTGTGTTTAAATCTTTTTCATATTGTTTACGATCTTTATTGTTCTGTCTAAAGAAGTAAATCATCACAATTAAAATTACGATGCTCATAAATGTTAATATGATCCAGCTTGGTTCCATGATATTGATATTTAAGAGTTAGCTTTTTTTAGAGTTTTGTCTGATATTATTGATCAGAATTACAGCTGTGATTGCGGTAATTGCCATTAAGGTTATTATTGTTTTCATGACTTTTTATTTTTAAGATTAATTTTTGGAAGAAACTGTTAAAGTGAGATAAGGCTTTATAAATGGAGACTTTATCTCCCTTTTAAGGTTACTCAGATATGGCATATTTATGTTCCACAATAAGTTGATTGTCTACTGACCAGATGCCGGGAGTTTTCCAAACTATTTTTTCAGCTAAATCTTTTTGAAAGAGAGAAGAAACAGCTCCGGTTAAAGTAACTTTTGTTCCATCTACCTTTATGAAGATGTTCTCAGAATGTAATGTCCAGTTGCTGGCTAAGGCTCTTACAATATTTTTTTTCTCAATTTCATCCTGTACTTCAGATTTTATTTTGATACGATTGGTTACGCCTTTTACACCAGTAAGATGACCGACGGATTTATTGGCAGCTTCTTTTTGATAATTCCAGGTTACCTGACCTTCCAAAGTAACCCATCCTTTTTCAACTTTAACCTGAATCTTTTCATGAGGAACATTCCAGTTATCTATTAAAGCCTTCAAGACATCGTTGGCAATATCTTCATCAGACTTTGCGTTGCTGGAATATTTAATTTCAATTTCCTCCACAACTGCTTTGACTCCATCAACATTTTTGGCAGCATTTTCAGCTTCAATTTTTTTATAGTAGGCATCTACAGTTCCCATGAGGGTTACGACACCATCCTTTGCAGTTACACCAATTTCTGCGGCATGCAGCTGCGGTTCCCATTTAATGGCATTCTGAACATCTCTTTGCAATTCTTCATTTGTTTTCATATCATTTTCATTTAGATAGTTATTATTAAAAGTAGCTTTATTTTAAATTTTAGTTTTTAATGTTAAAGGTCAAAAGCTTCGCTTTCTAATAAAGTTTGGTTTTCTTTTTCTTGTATTGAATTTTGTTTGGGAACATGAGTATCGAGTATAGTTCTCATAATTTCAATGTTGGCATTTGTTTCCTGAGCGAATAGCACATATTTGCGGGCTTTCACTTCGGTGCTATATTTTATGGTTTTGTCTTTTGAAAATCCCATACCGATAAGCGGAAGCGTAGCACCAAGAAGTATAGCTACACAGGCATATATTATGGGGATTCTAAAGTATGGAAAACTTGCCATAACGTTGAAAATGAAAAGCATTCCAAATATTAACCCACAAAGACCTATAGCAAATAATCCGGTAGTGCTCCATTTTTCCATTTTGTCGTAAATGTTAAAGTATCCAAGAACATTTTGTTCTGTATAGCAATCTTTACCAATTAGTGAAAGTTTTGTAATGTCGTAACCACTTTTTTTTAGTTTTTTGATTGCATCTTCAGCCTGTTGCTGTGTTTTATAATTTGCTACAAATAAGTGATGATTTTCCATGGCTTTCGATTTTTTTAAATTAATATAAAAATTGAGTTAGTTTTAAAATCATTAGAAACTATTGGTCGTCTCTTGATTTGAAATTTGCTGTTAAAAGCTTTTAATTTCTATGTAAAATTGCTTTAAAAGAGAAAGAATAAAAATGATATGAATCATTTCTAATGATGATTTTTGGCACTTTTATTCTTATTACCTGTTAAAACATATGTTTTATATCATTTGTTTTTAATGAGCAACAAACTAATTTCGTTTAATGTTATTCGCTTTAAATCGATTTTGAAGTAATGAAGAATTGCTTCTGGATTGCAATAAATCATTATATGGAGACTTCAAAAGAATATCAGGTAGATTTGGAATGTCAGGTAAATGGAACTGCAAGAGTAAGTGCCATTATCTTTAATAATGACATACAAGTATCATCTTATTCGTGTTTAAAAAATCTCGATGAAGATACCTGGTCAGCAGAACATTTATTTATAGCCGCAGTAGAAAGTTCGTATATGACGGCATTTTTTAATACAGCCAAACACAAAGGAATCAAATTTAAACAGTTTAAAAGTACTGCTCGTGCCTCTATATTAGTATCAGATGAATTTTCAGAGATAACCGATATCGTTCTAAGACCTGTGGTAAGTATTGAGGAAAGTAACCAGCTTAATAAAACATTGAAATTTTTTTCACTCTGTAGTCAACATTGTTTGGTTGTGAATGCTTTAAAAGTACGACTGCATATATTTCCATCGGTTCATCTGGAATGATAATAATGCTCTCTTTCAATACTATAAAGCGACTGTTAAAGCAAAAACTTATTTCGTATCTTTAAGATATATACTTTGATCTAATTTATGTATGACCTATGAATAATAAGGAACAAGAATTACAAGGACTAAATATTGAAGAAGTACTTGACTTTAGAGCAAAATTTGGAATCAATAAGTATAATTATAAAAAAGAGAACAGGTTTTTAGCTTTTCTAAAAAGCATCTTTGCAGAACCAATGATTCTTTTATTACTCGTCGCAGCCGGAATTTACTTTATCAATAGGCAATATAGCGACGCAGTATTTCTTACCGTTTCAATTTTATTAATAGCGGCAATATCACTTTATCAGGAAAAAAGAAGCCAAAATGCTTTGGCAAAATTACAGGAATTCACAGAACCTTTGTGCAAAGTTATTCGTGAGGGTAAGCAGCAAAATATTAAGACACAAGATATTGTTGTTAGTGATTTGGTAATTGTTGAAGAAGGAGGATTGGTCCCTGCTGACGGAGTTATTATGAGTTCAAATGATTTTTCAGTAAACGAATCAATACTTACCGGCGAATCGATGAGTGTTTTTAAAGATAAAGAAAAAGAAGATAATAAAGTGTTTTCGGGAACTACCATTGTAAGCGGATTAGCAATTATTAAAGTTACAGAGATAGGAAACCAAACAAGATTAGGGAAAATAGGGAGCAGCCTCGAAGCTATTACCGAAGAAGAGACACCATTAGAGCTTCAGATTGGGAATTTTATAAAAAAGATGGTTTTTGTTGGACTTCTGGTTTTTATTCTGGTATGGGCTATCAATTATTCCAGAATGGGTAATATTCTGGGAAGTCTTTTAGTAGCGCTTACTTTGGCAATGAGTATATTACCAGAGGAGATTCCGGTTGCTTTTACAACATTTATGGCACTGGGAGCACGCCGGTTAATGAAAATGGGCATTGTGGTCAAACAAATGAAAACAGTTGAAACACTGGGTAGTGCCACCATTATCTGTACAGATAAAACAGGAACCATAACTCAGAATAAAATGGAATTAGCGGGTCTTTATTTGCCATCAGGGATAGAGACCGATGTTAGCACTTTTAGAGAATCAACAGAAACGGAGGATCTTATAACAACAGCTATGTGGGCCAGTGAACCCATACCTTTTGATCCGATGGAAATTGCTCTGCATAATACCTATAAAAAGTTTACAATTAAAGATTTGACGGCCAACTTTAAAATGATTCATGAATATCCGTTATCAGGTAAGCCGCCAATGATGACCCATATTTTTGAAGATGCAGAAGAAAATCGTATTATCGCTGCAAAAGGAGCACCTGAAGCCATTTTTGAAGTGTGCCATCTTACAAACGAAGCTAGAGAAATTGTCCTATTGGCTATGGATAAACTAACCGGAAAAGGATACAGGGTTCTTGGTGTAGCCAAAGGAGTTTTGGATGGGAATAATTATCCTGAGGCACAGCAGGAAATTCCCTTTGTATTTAAAGGTCTTGTTGCTTTTTATGATCCGCCTAAGGATAATATTTCGGAGGTATTACAGTCTTTTTACGAAGCCGGAATAGGAGTAAAGATTATTACCGGAGATAATGCACGGACAACAAATGCTATTGCTCAGCAGATCGGCTTTAAAGGATTTGAAAAATCCATTACGGGTGATGAACTAATGAAATTCAGTGATTCCGAATTACAAACTAAAGTAATGGATATCAATTTGTTTAGCCGAATGTTTCCCGAAGCCAAACTAAGAATTGTCAACGCTCTCAAAGCAAATGGACAAATTGTTGCCATGACGGGAGACGGTGTTAATGATGGGCCTTCACTTAAAGCAGCCCACATAGGTATTGCCATGGGAAAAAAAGGAACAGCTATAGCAAAAGATGCTGCCTCCTTGATTTTGGTAGAGGATAATCTTTCTAAAATGGTAGAGGCCGTAGCAATGGGAAGAAGAATTTATACGAATCTGAAAAAGGCAATTCAATATATTATATCAATACATATTCCCATAATTCTAATCGTTTTTATTCCACTTGCTTTAGGATGGATTTATCCGAATATCTTCAGTCCGCTGCATGTAATTCTGCTCGAACTTATTATGGGACCAACCTGTTCGATACTCTATGAGAATGAACCTACTGAAGCCGATACCATGCAAAGAGGACCAAGAGCATTGACATCTACTTTTTTTAAGACAAAAGAATTGATAACGAGTATTTTGCAGGGAGTTGTTATTAGTATTGGAGTATTAAGTATATATCAATGGTCAGTTTACAATCAATGGAATGAAAACAGCACACGAAGTATGGTTTTTTTAACTTTGATTACGGCCAATGTCGTGCTCACATTAGTAAACCGATCTTTTTATTATTCATTATGGGTAACACTTCACTATAAAAATTTTATGGTTTCTCTTTTAATAGGAATTACGGTGCTTTTGGTTATACTATTATTTGCAGTACCTTTTTTACGTTCTTTATTTAATTTTGAACTGCTTACAATTTATCAGCTCACTGTATGTGTTTTGGCAGGATCAGTATCCGTATTATGGTTTGAGGTTCCAAAATATTTTAGAAGAAAATAAAAAATCTTCTAGATTTCTACTTCACTTCCTATAAGCGGAACACTGCAGTTATAACCATATCGATCCTGAATTTTAATTCGAAGTTCATCTGCTGGAAGATTTTCTCCATGTACCAGATAGATGCATTTGGGAACATTTTTAAGTGCTGAAAGCCAGTTTACAAGATCTTGTTGATCTCCATGAGCAGAGAGTCCTTCAATCTGAACTATTTTAGCTTCTACGTTGTAGTAGTTTCCAAATATTTTAATTTCATCGGCACCTTCAAGAAGTCTTCTTCCCCGAGTACCTTCAGCCTGATAACCTACCATTACAACGGTCGTTTTTTCAAGGCCTATATAATGTTCAAAATAAGATAATACGCGACCTCCGGTGGCCATTCCGCTTGCGGCAATGATTACCTTCGGCTGAGGATCTTCAATTATTTGCATAGTCCGTTCGTATTCAGAAACTATTTTAAACATTTTGCACATTTCATGACAGTCATTAGCAGAGAGTTTGTGCCATTGCATATTCTGTAAAAAAATATCCAGGACACTGGCACCCATCGGTGTATCCAGAATATAAGGAACATTTGGAATTCTGCCCTCCGTTTTAAGTTGCCATATCAAATACATTATGGATTGTGCTCTTTCAACGGCAAATCCTGGAATAATAACAGTTCCTTTTTGTTCTATAGTGGTATTGATATAGTTTTCAAGCTCTTTTTTTGCATCCAGATCTGGATGAATACGGTTACCATAAGTACTTTCTAAAAAAAGATAATCACCTAGTATGGGTTTTGTTGGCGGAAACATCAAGACATCATCATCACGTCCTATGTCACCTGAAAAAACCAAAGTTTTGCCTTCAAGTATTAGTGTAATAGTGCAGGCACCAATAATATGTCCTGCACCAGTATAAGTAGCAGTAATATCAGAAGAAATGTCTGTTGAAATATCTGGTTGTACGATTTTAAAATAGGGAACAACAGCTTCAGCTTGCTCTAAAGTATAGAGTGGTTCTGCCTTTTCATGTTTAGAATAATGTTCTTTGTTGGCTTTGTTGGCTTCTTCTTCCTGAATTTTAGCACTGTCTAAAAGAACAAGTTTGGCAACATCTCTAGTAGGAGAGGTGCAATATATTTTACCTGTGAATCCCTGTGCAACCAATCTTGGAAGCCATCCGCAATGATCCAGGTGACCATGGGTAAGAAGTACATAATCTATTGTAGAAGGCAAAACCGGTAAGGGCTCCCAGTTAAGTTGTCTAAGAGCTTTAAGGCCTTGAAAAAGTCCACAATCAATCAATATTCTGGTACCATTACTTTCTATGAGTGTCTTTGAGCCTGTTACGGTTCCGGCGCCTCCAATAAATTTTACTTTCATTTTAAATAAGTTTACAAATTTGTGAAGCTTCTTTTAATACATTTCGAATCCTGTTTTCACTAATTCCTATTTTATGAAGACTTTTCGAATCATTAATTAGATCTTTTACCAGTATCTGATCCAGAATAAGCAATTTTTCTTTTTCAACCATTGATAGGGTCGTGAGACAGGTAATGGGGTAAAGCCCTCCTTTGTCTATTTTATTTTTAATACTTTCATTTTTAGGATAATCCCAGCTTAAGAGCGTTATTCCACTACAGATGGCAAAATTTTCAGCATCTTTAGTAAATCGGTTGTTTGTTACTATTATACAGGAATCGATGTTTTCGCTTCCGCTAAAAATAGTATGCTGTTTCGCTTTGAGATCATTAAACCGGGAAAGAATATACATTGGCACTTTTACATCAGATGCACCTTCTCTGCTGCTGTGAAATTTACATTCAACCATCCAGACTTTGTTCTCTTTTTTCAGTGCCACATCTACTTCATGCAATACACATTTTCCCTGCAGGGTTAGATTTGTTCTTGTTTTATAACCTTCAGCAGCATAAAGTCTTGAAATGAATTTTTCAAAGAAAAAGCCTGCAGGCCCAAGCATTTGTAATGCGTAGCGCAGGTTATATCGCGCAGCATGTCCGTTTGACGCTTTTTTTAAGATCGCAAATGCCAGCTTGTATATTTGCTTGGTGGTTATGCCTTCATACATTTGATTCTGTATCTGTACAAGGCACTCCCTGATAAGATCAGGATCGGCACCTGATTTTTGAAGAGAAAGTTTTAATTTTTCAATATCGAAAGGTACAACATGTCCTGAGTGCTTAATTACTTTCATGCTATTCAGTATTACGGCAGATTCTGATTATTAATCAAATATGACATAAGATGTGCCTAAAAATATATTTTATAAGCACATCTTATTTTTTTGTTTATCCTATTTTAATTTGTTTTACAGGAGTTTTAGGACTGCTGTTCTTTTTAGGTAATGTTAGCTTTAAAATGCCATTTTTATAATTAGCATCAATTTTATCAGCTGTCACATTATCTGGTAAAACAAAAGAACGGCTGAAGGAGCTATAAGAGAATTCTCTTTTTCTAAAATTTTTGTCTTCCTCTTTTATTTCTTCTTCTTTTTCTGCGCTGATAGTTAATACTCCATTTTTAACCTCTGCTTTGAAATCTTTATTCTGAAGCCCAGGCGCAGCAAGTTCAATTTCAAAATTGTCTGTATTTTCAATAACATTAACATTGGGCATAAAAACTCCCTTTTGATTTGCGAAAGCAAAAAATGGAGGCATGTCCAGAAAACCATCATTAAAGAAATCTTCAAAAATACTTGGTTGAGAACCATTTTTCTTAGTTGGCACTAGTGTTGTCATAATAGTATAATTTAAAATTAAACATTTGTTGAATTGTTTAACCAAAATTAGAGCTTCTTATCAAGAGATTGTATGACTAGGGTCATGTGAGAAATTGATATTCATCACATTGAAGGATTAGTTTTTAATTTTAGTAAGCTTTTCTAAATTAAGAATATGTATCGTACTGGAAGTCTTTTCTATTAATCCTTCTTCTTTAAAATCGCTTAGAGTACGGCTTACAGTTTCAGGAGAAGTTCCGGAAAAAGCAGCAAGATCATCTCTGGAGAATTTAATACTGGTTCCATCAGAACTATGTTGCTTTAGCAAGTGTACAATGCCTTGGGCAATTCTTTTTCGTACTGACATATAGGCAATCTGCAGCAATCGTTCTTCTTTTTCCCGCATATCATTGGCGAGAATTTTAATGAATTTGGCACCTACATCAGGATACAGAAAAAGAAGTTTGTCAAGTTGTTCTGTTGGCAAAAAGCTTAAAACGGTTTCTTCGAGTGCGATAGTGGTATCGTTATAGGTGTCGTTTGAGAACAGTATACTAATATCCAGATAATCGTTTTCTTTATAAACACCTGTGATAAGTTCACGTCCTTCCTGACTAAGTTTTACGGTTTTGACTTTTCCGCTTATGATATAATAGATCCCTAGTACATGATCGCCTTCGTAATGAATATATTGATTTTTTTTATAATGTCGCGTACTGCGATCAAGCATGATTTCTTTTAGCTTTAGCAGTCCATCTTCTTTAGAAATAACTGTGTTGAGGTTTTCGGCACTCTGCCCATAAAAAAGTTGTTGCAGTTCTTTTTTCTTTAACCGGGCTTCTATCGCCTTCAAGAGTTCAATATCATCAAATGGCTTGGTAAGGTAATCATCCACTCCCAGTTCCATTCCTTTACGAATATCGGCCCTTTCCGCCTTGGCAGTCAAAAATATAGTAGGTGTTGCTTGTGTTTCAGGATGTTTATGAAGAATATGTAAAACGCCATATCCGTCAAGTTCAGGCATCATAATATCACATAGTATAAGATCAGGCAGCATTTTAAGGGCGGTTTCCACTCCTGTTTTTCCATTATTCGCGGCAAAAACCTCATATCCTGAAAGTTCAAGTATTTCAACAACATTTTCTCTGATATTGTCATTGTCTTCAATAATAAGTATTTTAGTCATAACGTGGCAATTCAATTGTGAATAAGGTTCCTTCATCAACGGCACTTTGAAATGAAATAGTTCCGTTCATCAATGATACATAGCGCGAAACAATGTGTAGTCCCAGACCTGTTCCGGGAATATTTCCTGTATTATGTGCCCTGAAAAAAGCTTCAAACAAATTTTTATGATCTTCCTCGGGAATACCAATACCGTTATCCTTTACGTTGAGAATTACCATAGTATTCGTGATAGAAGTCGATAGTTCGATTTCGGTTTCCTCTCCTGAATATTTTATAGCATTGGATACAAGATTGATGATACAATTTTTGAGTAAGTTTTTGTCCAGCTTTACCAAAATAATTTCAGTATTTGGTGTGATAATTATTTTTTGTTTCTTTTTTGTGAGGAGCTTCAGTTCTCCTATAATTTCTTTGATAAAATCCTGCAGATTAAAAGTTGATATTTCCAGAGTAATTTTATTCGATTCTGCTTTTTCAAGAAGTAAAAAATCATTTAAAATTGTAGTCAGGTTTACAATGGCACTTTTGATTTTTCGTATATGGGTTTCAATTTTTGGATTATCTATATTTTCTACATAACGCTGAAGTAGGGCAGTGGAAAGCTGAATAGTACTTAATGGTGTTCTAAATTCGTGGGAGGCCATAGATAAGAGCCGGCTTTTAATTTTGTTGAGTTCTTTCTCTTTTTCAAGGGTGCTGCTAACTTCTTCCTGTGTGATGGTTAAGGCTTGAATTGTCTCATTTAAAGTCTGCGTACGGTCTTTTACTAGTTCTTCTAAATGCTGTGTGTATTGCATTAAACGGTTTTCGGCTTCTTTTTGATGGCTCATATCATGAATAAAACCTGCGAAAATTCGCTGTCCCTCAAATTTTACTTCGCTTACTCCAAGTCTGAAAGGAAATATGTTTCCATCTTTTTTTCGCCCAAGAACATCTCTGTCATGTCCAATAATATGCGGAATTCCTGAAGATTTATAGTTTTGTATATAAGAATCGTGTTTTTCCCTATCAGGAGAAGGCATCAAAACGGATATGTTTTTACCAATTACCTCATCAGGAGTATACAAAAAAAGCCGGCAGGCAGAAGGATTAATCGATTCAACAATTCCCCTTTCGTTGATTGTAATAATTCCATCGATTGCATTTTCAATAATTGCATTTAAAAGTGCCTGGTTTTTCATTTTACAATCGATTTACTCATGTAAATTTCGTGAAATGTTTTTGATAATCAATGTTTTGTCTCGTTGTTTTTATCTACTGGTTTCATTCTTTAATTTATGCTTCAAAAAGTTCTTAATGTACAGAAGTACTTCTTTTAAACTTTAGTGAAAGTGAGGATGTATTGATGTTTTTTATACCATTTATTAAAGCATCAGCATTAAAAGAAATACTATCGATTCCTGCCGTAACTAAAAAATTTGTAAAATCTGCTGAATCACTTGGTGCCTGTCCGCAAAGTCCAATTTTCTTGCCCATTTTCACAGCGGTATTTATCATTTGGAGTATTAATTGTTTTGAAGCTGGATTTTGTTCATCAAAAAGATCTGCAATTAATTCAGAATCTCTGTCTATGCCTAAAGTGAGTTGCGTAAGATCATTGGAGCCGATAGAAAAACCATCAAAAATTTCAGCAAATTCTTCTGCAAGTAATATGTTGGAGGGAATTTCTGCCATTACATATATTTCAAGGCCATTGATGTGCTGTTTTAAACCGTATTCTTCCATTAGAGCAATTACTTTTTTTCCTTCCTCGGGCGTACGACAAAATGGAATCATGAGTTTTACATTGGTAAGTCCCATTTCATCCCGAACTATTTTCATCGCTTCACATTCAAGTCGGAATCCTTCGCGGTATTTTTCATGATAATAACGGGAAGCGCCACGAAAACCAAGCATTGGATTTTCTTCGTGAGGTTCAAAAAAAGAGCCTCCGAGAAGTTGAGAATATTCATTGCTTTTAAAATCACTCATTCTCACAATGACTTCTTTCGGATAGAAAGCTGCCGCGATTGTAGCAACACCTTGTGAAAGTTTTTCGATGAGGTAATTTGGTTTGTGACTATAATTTTGCGTGAGTGCTGTTATCGCTAAACTTTGATCAGGGTCCATTACTTTTTCCGGATGAATCAGGGCCATCGGATGTATCTTCACATCGTGGCTTATTATAAACTCAATTCTAAGTAATCCTACGCCATCATTTGGATAAAATGATAAATCAAATGCTTTTTCAGGTTCAGAAACTATCAGCTGTACTTTTGGTTTTTCAGGAAGCTGGATTTTACTGAGTGGGGAAGTTGTTTGTTGGTATTTCAATTTGCCTGTGTAGACATAACCGGTCTTTCCTTCTGCGCAGCTCAGGGTAATAAGATCTCCATCTTTGATAATATCAGTGGCGTTGCCTGTTCCTACAATGGCCGGGGTTCCCATTTCTCTGGCAACTATAGAGGCATGACTTGTTCTTCCTCCTTTATTGGTAATAATTCCAGCCACTTTTTTAAGAATGGGATCCCAATCGGGGCTGGTAAAATTAGTCACCAGAATTTCGCCGTTTTGGAGTGCTGAAGCCTCTTTTGGCGATAATAAAATTCTCGCAGTACCACAAATTATACGGTTTCCTACAGCCTCGCCCTGAACTAGTGGGATTCCTTTTTTTTCTAGTTTATAAGTAGTAATTGCTATTGGCTTTACTAGAGAATGTACTGTTTCTGGCCTGGCCTGAATAATATAAAGCTCACCATTTAAGCCATCCTTTGCCCATTCAAAATCCATGGGTTTATGATAGTGTTCTTCTATAATAAGGGCCCATCTGGCCAATTTTTCAATTTCCGAATCCTCAAGGACAAATTTGTTGCACCATTTTCGGGGCGTAATTTTTAGAATTGTCGAATTAGTACCGGAAGGATTATCATTGTAAATGAGCATCTTATTTTTTGCTCCGAGATTTTTTTGTAAAATAGCTTTTTTATTGTTTCTAATGGATCTTTTAAATACAAGAAATTCATCAGGAGTTACGATACCTTGCACGATTGTTTCGCCTAAACCCCAAGTACCAGCAATATGAATGACACCCAGAAATCCTGACTCAGGCTCCAGTGTAAATCCGATACCGGAACAAGCTAAATCAGAGCGAACCATTTGCTGAATACCAACAGAAAGAAATACTTTGTCATGATCAAAACCTTTGTCGAGTCTGTATTTAATAGCTCTGTCTGTATAAAGTGATGCAAAACAGCATTTTACCGCATAAATCAGTGGCATTGTACCTTTAATATTTAGAAATGAATCATGTTGTCCCGCAAAACTGGCATTAGCAAGATCCTCTGCAGTGGCACTACTTCTAACGGCAACGGCAAGATCTCTGCCCTCATATAATCTGACGTATGCGTCTGAAATTTCGGTCTGAAGATCAAGGGGAAATTTTGCATCAAGTAGCAGCTTTCTCGCTTTCTCACCAATTTCAGTTAAGTTGGTAAAGTCTTTCTTATCCAAAAGTTGCATTAATTCATTTAGAGCAAAACTTAAATGATTGTATGCTATAAAATCTTTGTAGGCAGTTGTTGTTATGGCAAAACCATTGGGAACTCTAATACGGTGTGGACTAAGATTATTGTAAATCTCTCCCAGAGAAGCATTTTTGCCTCCTACTTTATTTATATCGTTAATTCCGATCTCACTAAACTTTAGAATATATTTTTCCATTTTCATTTCTTTTAAATATCTCTTGTTATGGCTTTTAATTTTATTTTAAAGATAGTTTGACACGTAAAAATTAAAAATGATTGTAATCATCTTTTGATATTTATAGCTTTCCTATAAGGTGATACAAATCATTTTTCTGCTTAAATTATTAAATGATATTTGTTGTCTTCGAGTATAGTTAAGATGTATTGAGGATATTTTAATTTAAAATAAGTTTAGAAAATAATCTCAGATTTTAAATAAAAAGCACAATGACAGCAAATAAATCAAAAAGCAAAAGCACATCTATATTTGAGAAACTCAAAAAAACAGATAAGGCTGGTTATGAGTATTGGAGCGCCAGGGATCTTGCAAAATTGATGGGGTATTTCAGGTACAGCTCATTTATTGAGGTGCTAGATAAAGCAAAGAATTCCTGCATTAATACAGGTCAGGAGACAGCATTACATTTTAAAGATTTTAGTGCAATAAGATCAGTTGGGAACGAATTAAAAAAGGGTGGAGGCGATGTCAAATTATCACGATATGGCTGTTATCTTATAATTCAAAATGCAGACCCAACTTTAAAACCGGTAGCGCTTGGGCAAGCCTATTTTGCCATACAGGCCCGGCTGCAGGAATTAAGTCAGCAACAGAAAAGTAAAAATTTTAGAATCGTAAAAGAAAGAAGATATTTTCTTCGCAAAGAACTGGCTAAAAAAAATATTCAGCTAACCGGAGCCGCCAGAAAGGCAGGCATTATGACGCCTGCAGATTTTGCTTTTTTTCAAAACCATGGATATAGAGGGCTTTATGGAGGTCTGGATGTAAAAGCGATCCGTGAGATTAGAGGCCTTGATCCTGATGCAAACATTCTGGATTATATGGATAATACTGAATTAGCGCTTAATTTATTCCGTGTTACTAAAACTACTGAGAAGCTTAACGATGGCAAGATACACGATATTGTCGATGCCAATAGTATTCATTTTGCGGTTGGATTAAAAATTCGTAAAACAATTGAAGAAACAGCAGGGATTTTACCAGAAAATTTTCCTGTTACTGATAATATCAGGGTAGGTAACAGCAAAGACAAAAAATTAAAAACCAGAACAAGCAGTAAAAATAAAACTGTTTTATAGTTGAAGATTATCACAAGAGAAATTAAATAAGAAATTATATGAAAACAAAGTTTTACATACTGGCCGGTATTGTTATACTGCTGTATAGCTGCCAGCAAAAAGATTGGACGAGTTCAAATGAAAATGGTTTAGATAATTTAGATGAAGTCCCTGGTGTCAATGATCATCTACTTAGAAAGTGGTTTGCATTGAACAAAGAATCAGACAGTATAATTAAATCGTCACAACACATTATTGATCAGCAGCGAGAACAAGTAGAATCTTACCCTCAGGACGAGCGGGAATACATGAATACGTGTATAGAAGATGCTCAGAAGCAACTTAACCTACTAAAGGAAAAAGTAAAATTTACAAAACAGTTTGCAGGTGATATTAAACACTATGATCAATCTTTACAACAAACTATTGATTCATTAGAGGAAGATTATGTTCGGGAAAAATATAAACTGGAAGTTGCATTAAAAGAGTTGAAATAGTATGAATTTAGCTAATACTAATATATTTGAATACAGTACTTAAAGTATAGCTGCTTAATTGGTTACTTTCATTTAAAGAAAAAATGATATTCACAAAAATTGAAATTAATAAGATATATAAAAAAAATTGCCTCTATAAAAATTAATGCACGCTATACCATATAAATTTAAAGATTTACCAGATATTATGATGAGCTGCTTATAAGAATTGACAGTATTAAACTTTTACAAGAAAAATAAATAAATAAGATAGCAGCTAATTACGAATTACTTACGATTTCTGAAGTATCAATATTGCTAAAACTTTCTGTCACTACAATTTATTGGAAGGTTTGTAGAAATTAGATCCCGCCAAAAAAGCAGGAAAACCGGCTTTACTTTTATCGTACAGAATCACTGGATTAGATCAAATCCTGCCGTCACTGGACTTGATTAAAGAACAAGAGTCTCAGCGTAATTTTTTAACCATTAAAGAAGCCAGGAGTCTTTTTACAAGACCGTGTTTATAGAAATGTGACTTTAAGTGTCCCACTTGTAGCTTTCTGTCTTTAGTAATGATATAAATTTGTGTCTTATGTGTACTTCAAGAGCATTTTATGCTACCTAATAGTATAAGATTAATTTATGGAAGTATTATTTGTAACCTTATAAGATTCTTTAAACAATTGTATTGGCATGTGGCATCGAAGAGGATAACAGAGTAAATACCTCGACACACACTAACTTCTCACGCTTGCCAGAAGGTCATGCGGGTACCCCAAAGTAATAGCGCTCAATTGATCCAATTGTTGAATCTGTTCAGTTGTTAATTCTATTGAAGACGCTTTTATTCCGTCATAAAAATGATCAAGTGTACGAGCGCCTAATATTGGGAAAGCTCCTTTAGATTTTACCCAGCTAAAGGCTACTTGCCCGGGCGTTGCACCAATTTCTTGCGCAATGACAAAGAGCTGATCCAGAATTGCTTTTGTTTTCTCATCTTCCAGATAATCAGAATTGCTAAGCGTTATTCGTCCGGTTTCTCCTTTTCGGTATTTTCCGGTGAGCGTGCCGCCTGCCAAAGGCGAATACATCATCGTTCCTAATCCTAATTGTTCTGCCATTGGAATAAATTCACGATCTGGAGTACGCTGCAATAAATTATACTCGATTTGAACAGCAGTCAATTTGGTAGAAGCGGCTATGGCAGCTACTTTCCACGCAGGAAAATTAGTCAAGCCTGTATATAAAACCTTTCCGCTTTTAACTAAATCTTCCAGACCTCTACTAATTTCGTCAAGCGGTGTAACATTATCATCAAAATGTGGCATATAGATATCAATATAATCAGTCTTTAGGCGTTTTAAGCTTGATTCTACAGCTTGTCTCATTGCTTTGCGATGATTTCCAAAATTGCTGATTTTAGGGTTGGCTTCACTGCTTTGGGTATATTTTGTACAGATGATAAAATTATTGCGCTGATGTTCTATAAACCGACCTATTAGTTCTTCAGATTCCGCAAGCTGGTAACGATCAGAGGTATCTATAAAATTCCCGCCCGCATCCGCATAAGCGGTTAATATTTTATGAACTTCTTCGGGGTTTGTTCCGTGTCCTTTGCGCGTTCCAAAGCTAGCTGCACCCAATATAATCTCGCTTGAATATAAGCCCGTTCCTGTGCCGAATAATTTGTATTTCATGATGTTTTTATTTTTGTAAAGCTACAAACCACTTTTAAATCAATCAAGTACGGCCAAATTCAGCCGTATAAGATTTATCATTTTTATACTTTACCTTTGGCATTCAATTCAATTAATTATGTACAAAAAGAAGATTCCTGTAGACTTAAACTGCGGGCTGCATTTGTTTATGGAAGTCATTCAGGGTAAGTGGAAAATCAGTCTGATCTGGTGTATTTACTCAGGCATAAAACGTCCAGGTGAACTTCAGCGCAAAATACCAAAAGCATCCAGAAGACTGCTCGATAATCAGTTAAATGAGCTTGTTAATCACGGTATTTTAACCAAAATCACTTATGATGAACGCCCTTTAAAGGTCGAGTATAAATTGACTTCTTTAGGGAAATCACTTATTCCTGCAATTGAATTCACGGCACAATGGGGCGAAGATAACCGTGAAGAATTAGAAAAATTAATCGTTAAAACTCAACTCTGAAGGCAGCTTATAACAATAAAGAAGACATAAAAATATCATGGTAAACGATTATAAAAAACACGATCTATACGGCAAGACGCTGATTCAGAAAATTGAATTGACACCGCCGTTTAAATTTGATTTTCCGGTTACAGAACAGGCTTGTTTTTTATATGTGAAAGGAGGTGAGCTTGAATATCAGATCGATGACGAACAAATCAATATCGCTATGAATTATTCGTTATTGCTAAATTGTATAAATTCAGGAAAACAGATTTACAATTCAAGTTCAAAAAGTAATTGTGAAATTGTGATTGTGACCTTTTATCCGGAGATATTAAAAAAGATATACGACAGGGAACTTCCATTACTGCTCAGGAAACCAAAGAATATAATATCGAATAAATCAAGTGAAAAAATAAATAACGATTTTCTTATTCAGAAATACATCGAAGGATTATTGTTTTATTTTGAAAATCCTTCTTTGATCAACGAAGATATCCTGATTTTGAAAGTAAGAGAGATTATCCTTTTGCTGTCACAAACACAAAATGCAGAATCCATACAAGTAATATTATCACAGCTTTTTTCTCCCACAACTTACACTTTCAAACAAATAATTGAAGCAAATTTGTTTTCACAGCTCACAATTGAAGAACTCGCGCAACAAAATAATTTGAGTGTGTCATCATTCAAACGTGAATTTGCAAAATTATACAACGATACACCTGCCAATTATATTAAAGCTAGGAAGCTGGAGAAAGCCGCCGAATTGCTTCAGGTTTCGGATCAGCGTATTACTGAAATAGCGTTTGACTGCGGTTTTAATGATCTGGCAAATTTCACCAAAAGTTTTACCAGCAAATACAGTATTAGTCCAACAAACTACCGACAGAAGCAGAATAACAAGCATTAATTATAAGTTCAGGTTTCTAATCATCCTTAAATAGTTATTTTAGGGATGCTTTTTTTGTGAACTAAATTGCCAAATAATTGGACTAATTGACAAAATGAATCCCCTTGATCTATCGGAAGTTTGTACTGTATTATCAAACAAATTTAAATCAATATAAAATGGGATTATCAAGTTTAGGAATTTTTCATACCATCATTGGTGTTGCCGCAATTATAGCAGCATTAACAGACTTTATCAAATACGGTAAAATCAATTTGAACGCATTATCCGGTAAGATCTATTTTTACGGAACAGTCGTTACCTCACTAACCTCACTGGGCATTTCAAAACATGGCGGGTTCAATCCCGGACATGTTTTTGCTATTTTTATAATCATTCTGGTGTTAGCAGCTTATTTTCTGAATTCAAAAAAGAAAAACAGCGGGAGAGCACGTTATTTTGAAAATTTCTGGCTGTCGTTTAGTTTTTTCCTGTCTCTTGTTCCAACTGTTAATGAAACTTTTACCAGAATTCCGGTAGGACATCCCTTAGCACAGGACATAAAAGATCCGGTAATAGCGAATACACTTCTTGTTTTATTGGTGCTTTTTATTGCAGGATCTATATATCAGTTTAGAAGACAGAGCTTTATCAATTCGTCATTAGTGGCTTAACTTTACAGCTTCAGCTTGAAGAACAGCTTATGTGTTGATTAACTTTTTCGAACTGGTAGTTGTTTCGAAGTTGGGACGCTTTGTACCTTAGGGAAATGCAACTTACTGATCCGTTTACGAACTATTCTGTTCCGAGATCTACTTCTAATCTAAACTTTGGGGGGGACGCCGTGTTCGTTTCCGTCATTTGCTATCATAATTATTTTAAATTAAAATTTGCTTAATTGAGTAATTATCTAATTAACTAGATTTTGTCATTTGCTGTTGAAATGTCAGAACGATAAATTCAGCGGGATGAACAACAGCAACTTTTATTGTTACATTCATATAACCATTTAAAAGATCATCTGCAGTCATTGTCGAGCCCAATCCGCAGGCTACAGAAAAAGCGTCAGAAGGAGTAGCTCCCTGCAAACCTCCTTGTTTCCAGATTGAAGTAAGAAAACTACTGATCATAGCAATTACAGCTTGCCAGGTGTTTTTATCATTAGGCTGAAATGCGTACGCCTGAGCAGCGAGTTTACAAGATTGTTCTAAGAATATCACCGTTCTTCTCACTGGAATATATCTCCAATCAAGGCTGTTTCCGTCTAGTGTTCTTGCTCCCCAGATTAGAATACCCAGACCTTTAAATGTTCTAATGGCGTTAATAGATTTACCAGACACGGGATCGATGTTTAAATTGGATTGCTGACTTTCTGAAAGGGAAATAGGCAATGATACTACACCAACAATTGAAGTATTTGCAGGTGCTTGCCATGGTCCAACGGCATTATCTACTGTAGTAATGACTCCTGCAATACCTCCGCTTGGAGGAAGAATATTAGCCGCAGCGACAATGTGTTTAATCATCAAGGAATAGGTCTGGCATGCATTAAGAAGTGCATTGTGATTTTGCGCCACAGTCAAAGTGCTTGCTGGATTTTGAATATTGGCAATAATTGAGGCAACGGCAGAATTAGGAGCGCTTGGAGGATTAAGAATGGCTTCTAATTGTTTTAAATCTCCGCCAAATAAATTAGTGTAATCAAACTCTGAATTTTGCATTATCGTCGTTCCTATAAAAGGATAATATGCCGTTCCGTAGCTTAATCCAACAGAACCCGTGTTCATTCTGAAGTTTGTAATGTCTTGAGTATATAAAACAGGATCTGGGGCATCACCGCCAATAATGTCAAACAGGCACATTGCCGTTTTCATTTGTGCGGCCTGAAGAAGCATTGACTGCATTAATGTTCCATTGTCTTCTAAGCTTAATAAAGTGGCTTCGGGACAAATGTACATTGTTGGTTCCTGTTCATTTATCAATAAAGAAAGACCTTTAGTCAAATCATCCAGCTGCACATTTAGGTTTACAACCGGAACTCCAAGAGCCGCTGGTTTTTTTGATGGAGGTCCGTAACTGCCTACAGAAACTATATAAGCATCTCCACCGCCATTTTCGTAAAAAAGCCTTACGCTGTTATATAAATAGTAAACCGTGTCAGGATCTGGAACTATTGAATAATAGGTTCCTGCAATGAGCATGTAGTCTCCCTTTAGTGGCTGGCTTTTTTCTGCTGCCAAATAGTATTCAGGCTTGTACTGTTTAGAAATATTTGCAGGTGCAGGGGGATCTGGCAAACAGAAAAAAGCCTGAAAATCAGCAAATGATGTGATTTTTACTGGCACATTGGTATACGATTTTCCTTCGTAAGCAGCCTGAGGTGTGTATCCTATAAATGCTGGCACTGCGGTAGGAACTCCAACTACAGAATTGGAAAAAGCATTTAATTCTTGAATGTAAACACCAGGAGTTTGAATGGTAGATAAATTCATTGATTTTTGTTTTAACAGTTTTTTATTATAATACTAAAGTACTTTGAATAAATGTTTTGGGAGTACGTATATTTACCTGTTTTTATTGAAACAGCTTGTTTCCTGGTGTTGATAAAAGCTGATATTGTTATTAAGGAAAATAACAGGAGTTCTGCGTTAGATTTATGAGAAAAAAATCTATTTGTTAGAAGTAGATTTTCTTTGTTTTGGTTTGCCAAAAAGGATATATCGCAGGCTTGGAGAATAAAATAAAAGCACTGGAAGAAAAACTGGCAATTAAAGACGAGTATGGATATGAGTATTGACATTTTAAGCATTCGGTGCCCATCCTGATGATGTGGAATGTGCGGCAGCAGGAGTTCTTTTAAAAACCATAAGCAATGTAGGAAAAGTGGTTATTGTAGATTTGACCAAAGGGGAACTCGGCAGCTTTGGCAATGAGCACACCAGAAGTAAGGAGGCAGAAGAGGCATCAAAGAAACCTGGCCTTTTTGGAAGGTAAAAAAAATCGGTTTAATTGACCATTCTGTGTTAAAATGAAACGACCATGGTAATTTGGTTTAGATCTGTAGTATATTGAATAGGATGTCATATATAACAAACAAAGCAGTAGAAATTCACTAGCACAAATTAGACTCGGATTAATTCCAAAGTATATGGTCTTATTAACCGTTTTCCCAGCTATTTCATCTAAAAAAAGCAGCCAATTTAAGACCATTGGTTTCTTCTCTGTAGTGTGACCTGTAAGGAAACATCCGATGACTTTGCAAGGATCGTTAATTAAATCGTCTTTGGCAGGTATACGTTAAATACGGCTCCATTTTCATTGCTTTGCATGGCATCAATCTCACCATGATGGTTCTGGATAATTTTCTTGCACATTGCCAGCCCGATTCCCGTGCCTGCAAATTCACTTTTTCTGTGCAATTTTTGAAATATATCAAAAATTTTCTGGGTGTCTTCAGGCTTCATGCCGATACCATTATCGGTAAACTGAATTTTATAATAGGATATTCCTTCTTTTAGATTTACGGACCGGGCTTCCTCTGGGGAAGCAATAGTGCAATGGATATGAATTTTAGGCTTTACGCCGGGGCGTATAAATTTTAAGGCATTGCCTATGAGATTAAAAAACAGCTGGGACATCTGAAGTGGTATGCCTTTGATAACTGGCAGCGTATTCCATGTGACTTCAGCCCCTGTGCGCTCCATGAGCAAATCATAATCTTCAAGCGCATTTTTGGCGGTATCCTCAAGATTGACTGCAACAAAGGACTCATCGTCTTTTGGCAAGGCAGAGTAGGCGAGTACATCGCGGATAAGTTTGCCCATACGAGCAGTGGCATCTTTTATTTTATCTATGTAGCCAAGTGATTTTGGGTCAAGATGCTCTGTGATTTTACTCTCAAGAAGCTGCACAAAAGTGCTGATTTTGCGAAGCGGTTCCTGCAGGTCATGGGAAGCTATGTAGGCAAACTGTTCGAGTTCCTCATTGGAATGTATGAGTTGCACATTGGTCTGTTCCAATTCTTCATTTGTAGCCCTTAATTCCTCTATGACAGCGGCGATCTCTTCTGTACGCTGCTGTATCTGGTTTTCCAGCTCCATCTGCAATTCCATCTGGATAGTAATATCTTGCGCGGTTCCGTTCATGCGTACCGGGTTCCCCTCGGGATCAAAAACAGTTTTTCCCTGGGCATGCAATATTCTTTTCTTTCCGGTTGTCGGATGGATCACCGTATAAGTTTCATCATAGACTCCTCCTGATTCCGGATTCAGTGCCCATGCCACGGCATTTGCAACCCTTTGCTGGTCTTCCTCCAGCAGTATCGGTATAACTTCATTATAGTCCTGTGCGGCAGGGTCATAACCAAACCATTCGATCAGTCGATCCGAATATGTAAGACCGTTTGACGCCACATCAATGCTCCATGTACCGAGCTGTGCAAGTTCCACAGCACCTCTCATGTTTTGTTCGGCCTCTGCAAGCTTGTTGCGGGCCACTACCTCTTGGGTTACATCAATTGCAGTACAAATGACACCATAGATTTCACCTTTCGCATCGTATAGCGGTTTGTATGTGTAATCATAATAACCGTAATAAGGCAAGCCATTTTGGATGAACATGATCCGGGAGGCCGTTTGGGAATGAATTTCTCCCGTATTTAAAACATTGCTATAGGCCCCGAACAAATGCGTCTCCCTAAGCTCGGGTACTGCTTCCATGATAGGCATGCCGATAATGGAATCACCCTTGCCGAATATTTCCAGCATTTTCTCATTTGCTGCGCGCAGAACCATATCAGGTCCTGTGTAAACCAATTTAGCCACAGGGGAATTATAAAAAACGGTATTCGCAAATTTTTCGCTTTCTTCTACTTTTTGCCTTTGTATGACCTGCGTGGTATTGTCCATTACCCATACGGCCACTTTTTTTACCTGCCCGGCTGTATCTTTTAAAGGGGCATATACTAAAGTCATATAAACAGTTTCTTCCTTACCGTGCCTGATCACCTTGCGTTGGACTTCACTAGCAGTGTAAGGATTCCCGTCAGAGATAACACCCGCCAGGGCGCTTTCATAGTATGGGCGCGCTTCAGGAAAAGCATCCCAGTAAAAATGACCAAGGATCGCTTCGCGGGGTTTTCCGGCCACGGCTATAAAGCTGTCGTTTACAATTTCAACAACCTGTGTCCGGGCATCCAGCACGCAGATGCCGACAGGTGCATTCATCACTAATAAATAAAGTTCCTGTTGGTTTTCGATATTCATATGATTAGATTAAATAAGGACACGTAAGATTTTTTTTTCGGTATTTTTAAGACTTAACTAAAAATTTTATTACATAGAATTAAACCAAATTAATCAATTATCAGGAGTTTAAAAAATGTTTATTTAAAATATAATTTATTGTTGTACTAATTTTATCAAATGAGTCAATGCCGGGTAAAAAGCGAAAATTAAACTTACAAGAAATGGCCGTTGTTTTATAAATACTAATTTATTCGGCTGTCATGTGTTTTTGGCCACAGGGTTTTCCATAAGCTTTTTAGCCACCTTTTTGACGTTTTTTTAACACTTTAAAAAAGGTTTAATCTCTCTTTTATGTAACTTTTAATTAATAATATAGAGCTTATTACTTCAATAATCTACTAAAGCTATTATAGAGTGTAACATTGTTGGGTTGCGGAAATTTTTTTTTAGGTAATTATATAGTACTTTTGGAAATTGTAAAACCACTTGATATGATAAGTTCTGAAAATTCTGCCCCGACTAACAAAGATTTACAAGGAAAAGAGCCGATAAAAATTATATTGGCTGAAGATGACAAGGATGATCAGGAATTATTTATGGAAGCGCTTAATGCAACAAAGGTCCCTTCTGAAGTTATTACGGTAGGAAACGGCGAGGAATTGGTGAGCACCCTGAAAGATCCGGCTGAACCAAAACCTGATATTGTTTTTATAGATATAAATATGCCCGTAAAAGGAGGCAAGCAGGCACTGGAAGAAATCAAGAGCGATGCAAAACTTAAGGAAATTCCTGCCGTTATGCTCTCGACTTCCAATCATCCCAATGAAATTGAAGAGACTTTTAACAAGGGAGCAAACCTCTTTGTGCAAAAACCTAGTTCTTTTAGCGGTTTTATTCTCATTTTAAAAAAAGTATTCATTCTCCATTGGACAAAAGCTTTGGTAAATCCCGTTAAAAATATATTTTTTGTTTCTGAAAAGAA
>Ga0247813_10000605_pt1 | contig 31848 bp, 27 predicted proteins | sample UWRJL169409C1_FD_180719 | JGI IMG/M metagenome (GOLD analysis project Ga0247813, IMG submission 180719) | Plant litter microbial communities from Arlington Agricultural Research Station in Wisconsin, United States - UWRJ-L169-409C-1 | ecosystem: Environmental > Terrestrial > Plant litter >... | reverse complement strand
CGCCTTCTTTGGCGTCATCAAGATCATTTCGCTGGCGCTCCTATGGTTTGCCGTGCCCGGATCGTCGTTAATCTATCCCTTCATCTTCATCATCCTGGCCTCGATCGCAGCAGAATTCTCGATTGTTTTCAACGATTCGATGATGCCGCGGCTGGTCGGGGAAAAGCAGATCGGCCGAATTTCCAACATGGCCTGGGGGCTTGGCTATCTCGGCGGCATGATCGTCCTGATCGCCGTTGTCACGCTGCTCGCCGCAAGTCCGGAATCCGGCAAAACAATTCTCGGAATAGATCCGCTGTTCGGGCTTGATCCGGCAACCGGCGCTGACGCACGCGTGACCGGACCGATCTCGGCCATCTGGTATCTGGTCTTCATCCTGCCGATGTTCCTGTTCACCCCCGACGCCCACAAGGCGGCCATGCCAGCGGCGACTGCCGTGCGCACCGGCATCGCTGAGTTGCGCCACACCATCGCCGAACTGCGCCACCGCTCCGGAATTCTGCGCTTTCTGATTGCCCGGATGATCTTTCAGGACGGGGTCAACGGCCTCCTGGCGCTCGGCGGCACGTTCGCGGCAAGCATGTTTGCCTGGCAGACCGTCGAGCTTGGCGTTTACGGCATCATCCTCAACGTTGTGGCCATCGGCGGCTGCCTCTATGCCAGCCGGCTCGATGCGAAACTCGGATCAAAGGTGATCGTCACCGCCAGCCTGATCTGCCTGACCATCGCGACGCTCGGCATCGTCTCGACCGGACCCGGCTATATGCTTTTCGGCCTGCTTCCTCTCCCCACGACCGATTCCGGCGGCCTCTTCGGCACCGCTGCGGAAAAGGCCTACATCGTCTTCGGCCTTCTGGTCGGCATCGCATTCGGCCCGGTGCAGGCCTCTTCCCGTTCTTATATGGCGCGCAGTGTGAGCCCTGACGAGGCGGGCCGCTATTTCGGCATCTATGCCCTCTCCGGGCGCGCCACGACCTTTCTGGCACCTGCTGCCGTTGCGACCGTTACCCTGATGACGGGATCGGCCCGCATCGGCATGATGGCGCTGGTGGTCTTCCTGGCCGTCGGCCTGCTGATCCTCATCCGTACTCCTTACCCGGCGAATAGACCTGCATAAAAAACCCGCCGGAGAGGCGGGTTTCTGATTGATCGCTACGGGCTTAGCATCAATGCCGGAAATGGCGCATGCCGGTGAACACCATGGCGACACCGGCAGCATCCGCTGCGGCGATGACTTCCGGGTCTCGCATCGAGCCGCCCGGCTGGATGACGGCAGTGGCGCCGGCGGCGATCATCGACAGAAGGCCATCGGCAAACGGCAGGAAAGCTTCCGAGGCGACAGCGGAGCCGTGGGTGAGCGGCGCGGCAAGCCCGAGCGCCTTGGCGGCTTCCTCGGCTTTCAGGGCGGCTATGCGGGCGGAATCGACCCGGCTCATCTGACCGGCACCGATACCGACGGTCTGGCCGTCCTTGGCATAGACGACCGCATTGGATTTCACATGTTTCGCCACCTTGAAGGCAAATTTCATGTCTTCCAGTTCCTGCGCTGTCGGCGCGCGCTTGGTAACGACCTTGAGTTCCAGATCTTCGACCATGCCATTGTCGCGCGTCTGCACCAGAAGGCCGCCAGCGACGGTCTTTGCCGTCAGGCCCGGTATGCGCGGATCGGGCAGGGCGCCGGTGATCAGGAGACGTAGGTTCGGCTTGGCGGCGATGACCACCTTGGCGATGTCGCTGACCGACGGGGCGATAATGACTTCGGTGAACAACTTGACGATTTCTTCCGCCGTGGCGCCGTCCAGCTCCTGGTTCAACGCGATGATGCCACCGAAAGCGGAGGTGGAATCGCAGGCTAGCGCCCGCTCATAGGCTTCGAGCAGGGTGGCGCCGGTCGCGACGCCGCAGGGATTGGCATGCTTGATGATGGCAACGGCCGGGGATTTTTCGGCCGGGAATTCGGCGACAAGCTCGAAAGCGGCGTCGGTGTCGTTGATATTATTATACGAGAGCTGCTTACCCTGCAGCAGAGTAGCGGTCGCAACACCCGGGCGGTTCTCGCCGGTGATGTAGAATCCGGCTTTCTGATGCGGATTTTCGCCGTAGCGCATCTCTTCCTTCAACACGCCGCCGATGGTGCGGTGAAGCGGCATCGGTGTGTCGAGGACTTCTGCAAACCAGCCGGAAATAGCCGTATCGTAGGCGGCCGTGCGGGCATAGGCCTTGGCGGCCATCTTCTGGCGGAAGGCAAAGGACGTCGCGGCACCCGTTCCCAGCTCGGTCAGTAGTGCGGTATAGTCCGACGCGTCGGTGATGACGGTGACATAGGCGTGGTTCTTGGCCGAGGCGCGGATCATCGCCGGACCGCCAATATCGATATTCTCCACTGTCGTCGGATAATCGCCGCCCTTGGCCCGGACATCCTCGAACGGATAGAGATTGATGACGGCCAGATCGATGCCGGTAATACCGTGCGTTACCATCGCCTGCACATGATCCTCATCGTCACGGATCGCCAGAAGGCCGCCGTGCACGCCCGGATGCAGCGTCTTCACCCGGCCATCCATCACTTCCGGAAAACCGGTAAGCTCAGACACGTCGGTCACCGGCAGGCCGGCATCGGTAAGCGCTTTGTGAGTGCCGCCAGTCGAGACCAGATGGACGCCGTTCTGATGCAGAGCGCGTGCCAGATCGACAATACCGGTCTTGTCGGAGACAGAGAGCAGGGCGGTGCGGACAGTAACCTGATCCGGGGCGGGAATCTTCTTGGAGGCAACAGCCATCATCAAGCTCCTTGGTAGACGCCGGATATCGGGAGGGTCTTCCGGCAAATGTCCGCCTGCCGTTACCACAGCTTTCCACATGAAGAAACCGCAGTCAGGGCGGCGAGCAACCTAACGCGGCGATTGTCAGGCTTCGCGCGAAAAAATCCACTGGATTTCCGGCTGCGAAGCCACTGCGAAAGTGACCGTCAACTGCGACGACTTACGCACGCCAGATGGATCAGCAAAGAAAATGTCTTCCTCGATCACCACGTCGGCATCGCGGCAGGTAAACAGCCAGACTTCGCCGTCCGGGGCGCTAAGGTAGATTTCATGGGCGCTGTGCTGGCGGATATTGATCGATGGATGAATATGAAACCGCGCAACGGCGACGGCGCTATTGGTTTCCGCCGGTTCCGACCCATCCAGCTGAAAAAGCCTGTCGCGGCCACGGACTGCATTTGCCTGGCCGTTGATGCCGATATCGCGCTCGTGCAGCAGGCCGAAGGCCTGGGAATAACCGTCATGGCTAGCGATGACGGCATCCGGCTGACCGGCACGTTCCTCACGGCGTACTGTAACCTTCGAGACACCGCCGGTGACGATGGGACCGAGGAAACCGGATTGTGACAGGCGCGACGATGAGCGATCATTGATCGTTACGGTCGAATGCGCCGCGGTCGACCGCGCCAGCTGGCGAAACCGTTCGCCGGCAAACTTTGGTGATCCTGAATTGATGACGAACCGGTGGCGGCCGGATGACATTTCGAACGACAGGCAGCCGGCATGCGCTGTACGCGACAATTCCGGCGACAACGGTTTGCCGGTGTCCATGATCACAACGACATTGTTGTGCGCCAACCGTTCATATTGAAGATGCGGCAAGGCCTTGAACGGTGCACCGGCAGTCTCGTCATACCGCAGGACGGCCATCAGCTCATTGGCAAGCGTCGAAGTCGCGCCATTGAACAGAGCCAGCTCACCACCCTCATGCCGGAAGAACCGCAGGGCAGGATACATCCGGTCGATGCACGGGATCAGCTTGGCCGGCACCTCATGACCGAGATTGACATAGGTCTGGCGCAACGGCAGCAGATCGATCAGCAATTCCAGGCCGGTTCGCGGATTGCGCGAGCTGTGCCCACCATCCGGCAGGATTTGCCGATCCAGCTCCTGATCCAGATTGCGGGCGGCCTTGCGGATTGTCGCTTCGGACGCGGGCATCGCAACGGAGGCCATGGCCAGCGCAATGCGCGCCCGCAGCCGCGCTTCACCGTCGCAGGTCGTGTCAGTGATATGGCGCAGATAGCGCACCTGAAAGGCAAGGCTTTTGAGAAAGCGCCGATAGAACACGTGCTCCGCATTGCGCAGGATGATCGGTGAATGCGAGAGCCATGCAATCAAGCGTTGAGAAATGATATCGGCTTCCCAGGCTATTCCGCCGATATAGCGTCCATGCGTGACGATCCAGTCATTGACGATATGGCGCAGATGCGCAAACGCGTCGTCCTCCTTGACGGTGCGCATGTGCCGCACCCAACCGAAGGAATGCAATCTTACGGCGAATTCGTGCGACGGAAGGTCCATCTCGAATGGCGATTCGCCCGCTGCTTCAAGCACGCGGCCAGCCAATGGGAAGCGGCCCTGCAGGATTTCCTGCGCAACGAATGGATCAGTGGCGCGCAAGTCCGTCGGAGCGACGATCAAACGGTCCGGCGTCGTTCCGGTAAAGCGGAATGCGGTGTTGCGGCCCAAGGCAAGGCGGCGCGAGAATCGGCGCCAGCCTTCGCGCAGATACAGATAGAGAAGCCTTTGCCGGTCTGAAATCTGCATTTTCGACGCCTGCGCGTCTCCCTACTCCCGAACTTAAGTCATGCGGCATTGAAAACCGGAATGACTGCTGTCCGTATCAGATACTACCAGGACGACGATCGTGCCTGAAAAACCGTTAAACTTTTATGGATCGTGCCTGTATTGTTTAGGCAAACGCACAGGGAGCGTCAATTGACGCTCACCATGAGCCTGTTGACAGAGATGTCGCTAAATCTTGCGACGCAAGACGACGGCATAGAAACCGTCGAGGCCACCAGAAAAACCATCCTGCGGATCAATCATTGCCGGTGTGGTGCGGAACTCGCCCAGCGGCGTCACCGCATTTTCCAAGCCCGGCCAGTCCACGGAATTGATCGCCACCCGTTCGCAATTGCCATCGGCCAAAACACGTTCCGTGACGACTTCACCTTCCCGCATATCGAGCGAGCAGTTGGAAAAGACCACCAGACCGCCGGGCTTCACCAGGGTCAACGCGTGGCGCAGCAGCTTTTCCTGAAGGACAGCCAGCTTTTCGATATCCTCCGGACCCTTGGTCCAAAGCACATCCGGGTGGCGGCGGATTGTCCCGGTCGAGGAACAGGGGGCATCGAGCAGGGCAGCATCAAACAGCTCGTCGGTGCGGAAATCGGCCATGTTGATTTCCTGCGTCACCGCGTCCAGCCCCAGACGGGCAAGGTTGCCCTGAAGGCGCTTGAGCCGGCTTGCCGACTGATCGAGTGCCGTGACGTCAGCGCCGGCAAGAATAAGCTGGGCTGTCTTGCCGCCGGGCGCAGCACAAAGATCGATCACACGTTTGCCAGCGAGGGAACCGAAAAGCTTCGCTGGAAGGGCGGCAGCGGCATCCTGCACCCACCATTCGCCGTCATCGAAGCCGGCAAGTGAAGGCACCGCGCCGGAAAACCCGGCAAGACGGATGGAACCGGTCGGCAGAAGACGGCCATTCAGCCGCTCCGCCCAACCGTGGGTATCGGATTTGACCGTCAGGTCGATGGCTGCGGGGGTCAAAAGTGCGTCAGCGATGCGGGCTGCTTCATCGGCACCGTAATAGGTGACCAGCCGTTTATGGAACCAGGCTGGAATAGCCGGTATTTTTTCGCCGACATTCTCCAGCAAATCCTGCTTTTCGCGCGACATACGGCGCAACACCGCATTGACGAGGCTGGCAAAGCGCTTGTTGCGCGGATCGATCTGCGCCTGCTCGACAGCGAGATCGACGGCGGAGTGATCGGGAATATCGAGATATAGAATCTGGGCGGCGGCCACCGTCAAGACATGATCAAGTGCCCGGGCACCTTCCGGCAGCGGGTTTTGCAACAGCGAACCGATCATCGCTTCGATGCGCGGCAATTGCCGCAGCGCCGAATTCAGGATTGCCCGAACCAAAGCTCGATCGGCCTCGTTCAGTTCGCGGTAGACCGGATTGCCATTGCCTGCATCCAGCATGCCGTCCAGCGAGGTCTTGCGATCAACGACGGCAGCGAGCATCTTGGCAGCCGCCTGTCTGGCCCGGATTCCGGGCTTGTCACTGCGTTCAAAGGCCGGATTCTCGGCCGTTTGACCGCGCGAACGTGCAGGGCGGCTGTTTCGTTTCGAATGCGAATCGTTTTTATTATCGTCAGACGTCAAGACCAGGGACCTTTCGGTGGTTCGGAACCACCGCGACCCCAGCCGGTCGGTGGCACGGAGCGCGATTTGCGCACGGGATTATCAGCCCTGACCGGCGGCGTCGAGACCGGTTGCATCTCTTGTGCCATCTGCTGCAGTGCCGCGATGCGGTTTTCGGTTGCCGGATGGGTGGAGAACAGATTGTCCATGCGCTCGCCCGACAGCGGATTGATGATGAACATATGCGCTGTGGCCGGGTTGCGCTCGGCGTCAGCATTCGGCACCTGATGGGCGAAATTCGAGATCTTGGCCAAGGCCGAGGCCAGCGCCAGCGGCTTGCCGCAGATTTCTGCGCCGCGCCGGTCGGCCGAATATTCACGCGTCCGGCTGATCGCCATCTGCACGATACCAGCCGCCAACGGCGCAACGATCATTGCCACCAGTGTCCCGATGAAGCCGAGCGGGTTGTTGTTCTCACGGTTGCCGCCAAAGAAGAAGGCGAAATTACCGAGCATCGATATCGCACCCGCAAGCGTCGCGGTGAGCGTCATCGTCAGCGTATCGCGGTTCTGCACATGGGCGAGTTCATGCGCCATGACGCCGGCGACTTCATCATAGGACAGCGCATTCAAAAGACCGGTGGAGGCGGCGACTGCGGCGTTCTCAGGATTACGCCCGGTGGCAAAGGCATTTGGCTGTGGATTGTCGATGACAAAGACCTTCGGCATCGGTAATCCGGCATTGGCTGCCATGTCACGAACAATACCGTAATATTCCGGTGCTGTGTGCTCATCGACTTCCTGGGCGCGGTACATGCGCAGCACCATGCTGTCGGAATTCCAGTAGGAAAAGAAGTTCATGCCGGCGGCAATGACAAGAGCAATCATCATGCCGCCCCTGCCGCCGATGAGGAATCCGACCGCCATGAACAATGCGGTCATGAAGGCCAGAAGCATCGCGGTGCGCATCAGGTTCATCAGTCAGATCTCCAAAGTTGCCGATGTTTCACGTGAATCATGGTTTCGCTTGAACAAAGGTTTCCTATATGATGGGGACATTAGGCGCATTCTTCAACTTTTTCGCGGAAATTCGCATGCAAAACGACAACGACAATTCGGCGCTGGAGCCGCGCAAACCCCTTTCGCCAGCGGCAAAGCGCGCGCTGGCCGAAGCTGAGGAACGCCGCAGGGCGCAAAAGCCGGTCGAACCGCCGGAAGAGCTGGGCGGGCGCGGTGGTGCTGAGCCGTCACGTTTTGGTGACTGGGAAATCAACGGCCGGGCAATCGACTTTTAAGGAAATAATTCCTGTTGATATCCCATCATGAACGGTATATTTTCCTATTCCTGATGTTTCGCTCGACCCCACTTCCTGTCGCCGCTCTCACAGTGCTGTCGCTGGCCGCTTCTTCGCATGCTTCCGAATCCGGCAAACGAATCGAAATTGCCGGGCCGGTGACTGCGGAAGTCATCCGTGTCATCGATGGCGATACGATCCTTGTGGCGGCGAAACCGTGGCCGCAACAGACAATGGAAGTCTACGTACGATTGCGTGGCATTGATGCGCCGGAGCTGAAATCGGCTTGCTCAGCCACACGCGATGCCGGTCGGCAGGCACGGGCAGCGCTTGCAGGCCTGACCAGCGGTCAGGGCGAAATCCAGCTGACGCATATTTCCGGCGACAAGTATTTTGGCAGGGTCGTGGCCGATATCAGCTTCTCCGACGGGCGGAATCCGGCTCAGGAAATGCTGTCGGCGGGCTACGTCTCGCCTTATGACGGCGGGCGCAAGGCGAAGGACTGTTCTTCCTGGTAGATATATCCGAGCCATCCGATATCGAATGGCTCGGAACTGCGTTACTTCTTGTTCTGCCGGTTGGCGATCAGGTCATCGACAACGGCCGGATCGGCGAGCGTCGAGGTATCGCCGAGCGAACCGAAATCATCCTCGGCGATCTTGCGCAGGATGCGGCGCATGATTTTGCCGGAGCGGGTTTTTGGCAGGCCGGGCGCGAACTGGATCTTATCCGGCGAAGCGATGGCGCCGATTTCCTTGCGGACATGGGTGATCAGCGCCTTGCGCAGATCGTCCGAGCCGGTCTGGCCGACCATCAGCGTCACGTAGCAATAGATGCCCTGCCCCTTGATATCGTGCGGATAACCGACGACGGCGGCTTCAGACACCGAATCATGACTGACCAGCGCCGATTCGACTTCCGCCGTGCCCATGCGATGCCCGGAGACATTCAGCACGTCATCGACGCGGCCGGTGATCCAGTAGTAACCATCATCATCGCGGCGGCAGCCATCACCGGTGAAATACTTGCCCTTGTAGGTGGCGAAATAGGTCTGGATGAAGCGTTCGTGATCGCCATAGACGGTGCGCATCTGGCCGGGCCAGCTGTCGGTGATGCAGAGATTGCCATCGGCCGCCCCATCGATCACCTGGCCTTCACCATCGACCAGCTGCGGCTGCACGCCGAAGAACGGGCGGGTGGCCGAGCCTGGCTTCAAGGCCGTGGCGCCGGGCAGCGGGGTGATCAGGATGCCGCCGGTCTCCGTCTGCCACCAGGTATCGACCACCGGGCAACGGCCGTCACCAACCACGTGATAGTACCATTCCCAGGCTTCCGGGTTGATCGGCTCGCCGACGGAACCGAGCGTGCGCAGCGATGAGCGCTTGGAGCGGGTGACGAAAGCATCGCCCTGGCCCATCAGCGCCCGGATGGCGGTCGGCGCGGTGTAGAAGATGTTGACCTGATGCTTGTCGACCACGTCCCACAGACGCCCGGCATCCGGATAGGTCGGTACGCCTTCGAACATCAGCGTCGTCGCGCCATTGGCGAGCGGACCGTAGACGATATAGGAATGGCCGGTGACCCAGCCGACATCGGCCGTGCACCAGTAGATATCGCCGTCGTGATAATCGAAGACATATTGATGCGTCATCGAGGCATAGACGAGATAGCCGCCCGTGGTGTGCAGCACGCCCTTGGGCTTTCCGGTCGATCCCGACGTATAGAGGATGAACAGCGGATCTTCGGCATTCATCTGCGCCGGCGGACAATCGGCTTCCACGGCGGCCACAGCCTGATGATACCAGATGTCGCGTTCGGAGAACCAGGCGATCTTACCGGCCGTGCGGCGCACGACAATCACCGACTTGACGTCGACGCCGCCGCGGGCCGCGATCTCGATGGCCTGGTCGGTATTGGCCTTCAGCGGGATGGGCTTGCCGCCGCGCAGGCCTTCATCAGCGGTGATGACGACGGTGGATTCGCAGTCGACGATGCGGCCGGCCAGCGCGTCCGGCGAAAAACCACCGAAAACGATGGAATGCACCGCGCCGATACGGGTACAGGCGAGCATCGCATAGGCGGCTTCCGGGATCATCGGCATGTAGATGGTGACACGGTCACCCTTCTTGACGCCGTTGGCCTTCAGCACATTGGCGAGGCGGCAGACATGCTCATGCAGTTCGCGATAGGTGATCTTCTTGTCGTCATAGGGATTGTCGCCTTCCCAGATGATCGCCACCTGGTCGCCGCGCTTTTCCAGATGCCGGTCGATGCAGTTGTAAGAGACGTTGGTGACGCCATCCTCGAACCACTTGATCGAAACATCGCCCTCAAACGAGGTGTTCTTGACCTTCGTATAGGGTTTAAACCAGTCGATACGCTTGCCATGCTCGCCCCAGAAAGCTTCAGGATCCGTGACACTTTGCTGGTACCAAGCCTGATAGGTCGCATCGTCGATAAGCGCACGGTTCCGGGCGGATTCCAGGATCGGATAGGTTTTGGCAGACATGATGATTTCCTCCCTGCACAGGCAGTTTCAGGCGGCACATCTCCTCGCGCTCGCCCGCTTCGGGCGCCATACATATCAGGTCAAGGCACGGCGTCCATTAGACAAAAGGTCATTTCTTCAAGAAGAATTGCATTTCTGAGAGGACGAGGGTATAGAGGCGCTAATTTCCCGGAAATTAAGTGGTTACACCCCACGGCCCGCGACACCGGCGCGGACGGACAGAAGGACTATATCCATGGCTCAACAACTGCTTATGCCCAAAGCGACGGCCGTATGGCTTGTTGACAACACTGCCCTGTCGTTCGAACAGATCGCCACGTTCTGCAAGCTGCACCCGCTTGAAGTCAAGGCAATTGCCGACGGCGAATCCGCGCAGGGCATCAAGGGCCTCGACCCGATCGCTACCGGCCAGCTGTCGCGCGACGAGATCGCCCGCGCCGAAGGCAATCCGAACCACAAGCTGAAGATTTCCGAACCGAAGGTTCGCGTTCCGGACAACAAGCGCAAAGGCCCGCGCTACACCCCGGTTTCCAAGCGCCAGGACCGCCCGAACGCGATTTTGTGGCTGGTACGCAATCACGCCGAACTGAAGGACGCCCAGATCTCGCGTCTCGTTGGCACCACCAAGTCGACGATCGAGCAGATCCGCGAGCGCACCCACTGGAATTCGACCAACCTGACAGCCATGGACCCGGTCACGCTTGGTCTCTGCACGCAGATCGACCTCGACCTGGAAGTCGAACGCGCCAACAAGGGCCGTCCGTTGCCAACCGCAGCCGAACTCGGCGCGACCCTGGAAGCCTCGAAGGAAACGGAAAAGCTGCCGTTCTCCTACGAGCGCGAAGAAGAAAAAGAAATCGACGCCGACGCTGTTTTCTCCAAGCTCAAGGCCCTCAAGTCCGACCGCAAGGACGAGGACGAAGACGGCGCCTTCTGATTGGAACACATCGTTTCCAGCGACAAAACCCGGATCGGCTTCAGCTGATCCGGGTTTTTTATGCCCGAAAGCCAATTCCCGGGCAAAACCAACCATATCCCGTACTGGATCAGTCTGGCTAATCCCCTTGTTTACACGCCAATCCCTCTGGTCTGCAGCACCGCAGCAATTTCGTCCAGTACGGCCGGATCGTCGATGGTCGCCGGCATCTTCCAGTCCTCACGATCGGCAATCTTCTGCATGGTGCCGCGCAAAATCTTGCCTGACCGCGTCTTTGGCAGACGCTTGACGCAGATTGCCGTCTTGAATGCAGCCACCGGGCCGATGCGCTCACGAACCAGACCGACGACTTCTCTTTCGATTTCCGCTGTTTCACGGGAAACATTGGCATTGATGACCAGGAAGCCTGCAGGTACTTGGCCTTTGATGGCATCGGCGATACCGATGACAGCGCATTCCGCCACGTCAGCATGGCTGGCGCAGATTTCCTCCATGGCTCCGGTGGACAATCGATGGCCGGCGACATTGATGATGTCGTCGGTGCGCGACATGATGAAAATGTAGCCGTCGTCATCGATATAGCCGGCATCCGCAGTGCGATAATAGCCCGGAAACTCGGCAAGGCAGGTCTCGCGAAACCGCTGATCCGCATTCCAGAATGTCGGCAAACAGCCCGGCGGCATCGGAAGCTTGATGACGACATTGCCGAGCGTTCCGGATGCGACGGGATGGCCGGCATCATCCAACACCTGTACGTCATATCCCGGCAAGGGCACCGCAGCGGAGCCATATTTCACCGGCAGCAAGCCGAGGCCAATCGGATTTCCAGCCACCGGCCAGCCCGTCTCCGTCTGCCACCAATTGTCGATAACGGGAACACCGAGTTTCGCTTCCGCCCAGACGACGGTATCCGGATCGGCGCGCTCTCCCGCCAGGAACAAAGCCCTGAATTTCGACAGATCGTAGCGTCGAATCAGTTCGCCCTGCGGATCCTCCTTGCGGATGGCGCGAAAAGCTGTCGGCGCGGTGAACAGCGTGGTCACCCCATGCTGCTCGATCACGCGCCAGTACGCGCCGGCATCCGGCGTACCCACTGGTTTTCCCTCATAGAGGACTGCCGTCGAGCCATTCAGCAGCGGCCCATAGACGATGTAGCAGTGACCAACCACCCAGCCGATATCCGACGCTGCCCAGAAGACTTCGCCCGGCTTGATGCCGAAGAAATGCTGCATCGACCATTTGAGCGCGACCATGTGGCCGCCATTGTCGCGCACGACGCCCTTTGGCTGACCGGTGGTCCCCGACGTATAGAGTATATAGAGCGGATCGGTGGCCAGAACCGGGGTGCGGGCAATCTCGACGCCTTTATGCTTGGCTGCTGTGACGGCAGAGCCGAAATCGATGTCCCGATCGGCTTGCAGGTGGGCTTTGAGTGCATCGCGTTGAAAAACGAGGCAGTGAGCCGGCTTGTACTGACTGATCTCGATGGCCGCATCGAGTAATGGTTTGTAGGCAAGGATACGGCCACTTTCTATACCGCAACTGGCCGAGACGACCAGTTTTGCCTCGCAGTCGGTGATACGTGTCGCCAGTTCGCTCGCCGCGAAACCACCGAAGACGACGGAGTGAACGGCGCCGATGCGGGCGGCGGCCAGCATGGCAAACACCGCCTGCGGGATCATCGGCATATAGATGATGATCCGGTCGCCCTTGCCGATGCCCAGATCACGATAGACCGACGCCAGCGCCACGACTTCATCAAGGATGGCACTGTAGGTCCAATGCTCGACAGTGCCGGTCACCGGGCTGTCGTAAATCAAGGCATTCTGCTCGCCGAGCCCCGCAGCAACCTGACGATCCAGACAATTGAAACAGGTATTGGTTTCGCCGCCGGGAAACCAGCGCCCGTAAACGCCTTGGGCTGGATCGAAAACCTGATCAAACGGCCGGAACCAATCAATCTCCCGGGCGGCTTCAGCCCAGAAGGCATCAGGATCCTGTTTCCACGTGCCGTAAACGTCGGAATAGCTGCTCGCCATCGCCGTCTCCTCTCCCATACCGGACGGACCGGCCTCCAGAAGGGACCATAGGAGATTGGTGGGGCGGGGAGAAGCCAGACGAAAGCGTTAGACCCTGCGGACGGCCCGGCAGTTAGCGCGTTCCGAAGATCGCCGAGCCGACACGCACGCTGGTGGCGCCAAACTGCACGGCAATATCGAAATCGCCGGACATGCCCATGGAGAGCTTTTTCAGACCGCAGCGCTCGGCAAGCTTGGCCAGAAGGGCAAAATGCGGGCCGGGGTTTTCGTCCGCCGGGGGGATGCACATCAATCCCTCCACCGGAATGCCGATCGTTTCACGGCACAGCGTGACGAACGCCACCGTGTCATCCGGTGCGATCCCTGCTTTTTGCGGCTCAAGCCCGGTATTGACCTGGACATAAAGCCGAACAGGCTTGCCCTGCCGGGTAATTTCCGCACCGATTGCGCGGGCAATCTTTTCCCGATCGACGGTCTCAATAACATCGAACAGGGACACAGCATCCGCTGCCTTGTTGGATTGCAGCGGCCCAATCAAATGAAGCTCGATACCGGCGGTTTCTGCTTTCAGCTCCGGCCACTTGCCTTGTGCTTCCTGCACCCGGTTTTCGCCAAAAATCCGCTGTCCCGTCGCGATCGCAGGACGGATCGCATCGGCATCGAAAGTCTTGGAGACCGCGACAAGCGAGGCGGCGCCAGAGGGGCGGTTGGCGGCATCTTCCGCATCGCGAATCCGGCTCAGGACATCGTTCAACTGTTCTTGCACGCTCATCGCCATCGTCTCCATCGCTTTGCGGCCTTAGTGGCGCAATAATCAAACTGAACAGGACTGCCAAGCCGTAATCGCCGGATGCCGATCAAATGCCTCAAAGTTTCGCCTCAAAGCCTTCCAAAACTTGACGCTACGCTTGTTTCATGGTGAAGGTCACGCCAAATATCCAGGGGACTGATTTCCCCTCGCCCAATTTTCCGGAACATCGATCATATGGCTACTGAACGTTACAATCCGCGCGATTCTGAACCCCGCTGGCAACAGGAATGGGACCAGAAGAACGTCTTCACCACCGATAACGACGACCCGCGCGAAAAATACTACGTGCTGGAGATGTTCCCCTATCCGTCGGGCCGGATTCACATGGGCCACGTCCGCAACTATGCCATGGGCGACGTCGTCGCGCGTTACAAGCGCGCCCGCGGTTACAATGTCCTGCATCCCATGGGCTGGGACGCGTTCGGCATGCCGGCCGAAAACGCTGCGATGGAGCGTGGTGTGCACCCGGCGGCCTGGACATACCAGAATATTGCCTCGATGAAGGCGCAGCTGAAGGTCATGGGCCTGTCGCTCGATTGGTCGCGCGAGTTCGCTACCTGCGACGTCGAATATTACCAGCATCAGCAGCACCTGTTCGTGGATTTCCTGGAAAAGGGCCTGGTCTACCGCAAGCAATCGAAGGTCAACTGGGACCCGGTCGACAACACGGTGCTGGCCAATGAGCAAGTGATCGACGGACGCGGCTGGCGTTCGGGCGCGCTGGTCGAACAGCGCGAATTGACGCAGTGGTTCTTCCGCATCACCGATTTCAACCAGGACCTGCTCGATTCGCTCGAGACGCTGGATCAGTGGCCCGAAAAAGTCCGGTTGATGCAGAAAAACTGGATCGGCCGCTCCGAAGGCCTGACGATCCGCTGGGAAATCGTCCCCGGCACGGGTGCAACGGACGCGACCGAAGTCGCTGTCTATACGACCCGTCCGGACACCCTGTATGGCGCTTCCTTCCTGGCCATTGCCGCTGATCACCCGCTGGCACGCCAGGCGGCTGCCGGTAACGCGGAGATCGAAACCTTCTGCGAGGAAACCCGCCGCGCCGGCACGTCGCTGGCTGCGCTGGAAACCGCTGAGAAGAAGGGCATCGACACCGGCATCCGCGTCAAGCACCCGCTTGATCCCAGCTGGGAACTGCCGGTTTACGTCGCCAATTTCGTATTGATGGACTACGGCACGGGCGCGATCTTCGGTTGCCCGTCGGGAGACCAGCGCGACCTAGATTTCGCCCGCAAGTACGACCTGCCGGTCGTTGCCGTGGTGATGCCGAAGGATGGCGACGCTGCGAGCTTCACCATTGGCGACGAGGCTTATGTCGGCGACGGCGTAATGATCAATTCTCGCGACCTCGATGGCCTGACCATCGAAGAAGCCTTTGAAAAGGTAGCATCGACGCTGGAGCAGGCCTCGTTTGGCAATGCGCCGCAAGCCGAGCGCAAGGTCAATTTCCGCCTGCGCGACTGGGGTATTTCCCGCCAGCGCTATTGGGGCTGCCCGATCCCGGTCATCCATTGCGACGATTGCGGCGTCATTCCGGTGCCCAAGGCCGATCTGCCGGTTAAGCTGCCCGATGACGTCACATTCGACAAGCCGGGCAATCCGCTCGACCGCCATCCCACCTGGCGTCACGTCTCCTGCCCGCAATGCGGCAAGGACGCGCGTCGCGAGACCGACACGATGGATACGTTCGTCGACTCGTCCTGGTATTTCGCCCGTTTTACCGCCCCTTGGGAGAAGACGCCCACCAACCCGGCTGCTGTCGATCACTGGCTGCCCGTTGACCAGTATATTGGCGGCATCGAGCACGCGATCCTGCATCTGCTCTATTCGCGCTTCTTTACCCGGGCAATGAAGGCCACCGGTCATGCCGGCCTCGCCGAGCCCTTCAAGGGACTGTTCACCCAGGGTATGGTGGTGCATGAGACCTATAGCCGCGGGCAGGGTGCCCAGCGCGAATGGGTGACGCCGGCCGAAATCATCATCGTCGAGAATGAAGGTGTTCGTCAGGCAAGCCTGATCGAAACCGGCGAACCCATCACCATCGGCTCGATCGAGAAGATGTCGAAGTCGAAGAAGAACGTTGTCGATCCCGACGATATCATCGCCTCCTACGGCGCCGATACCGCACGCTTCTTCGTTCTCTCCGACTCGCCGCCCGATCGCGATGTGATCTGGTCGGAAGCCGGCGTCGAAGGCGCCCATCGCTTCGTCCAGCGCCTATGGCGGCTGATCTCCGAAGCATCCGAGGCCCTGAAGGCTGTTGAAGCCCAGCCGGCTTCCTCGGGACCTGCTCTTGCGATCTCGCAGCTGACACACAAGACGCTGAAGGCTGTTCAGGCAGACTATGACAAGCTCGCCTTCAACAAGGCCGTGGCGCGGCTCTATGAGCTGGTCAATGCCCTTGCCAATCCACTGACGCAGGTTGCCGCAGGAGCCGCAGATCACGCGACGACCGCAGCCGTCAAGGATGCAATATCGATCCTGATCAGCCTTGTGGCCCCGATGATGCCGCATCTTGCCGAGCAATGCTGGCAGGAGATCGGCGGAACAGGCCTGGTCGCCCAGACAGCGTGGCCGGTCTACGGCGAAGCGCTGGTAGCCGAGAACGAAGTGACAATGCCTGTTCAAATCAACGGCAAGAAGCGCGCCGATTTGACAATTGCGCGCGATGCAGATCAGACTGCAATCGAGAACGCCGTTCTGGCGCTCGAGCCGGTCAAGACTGCATTGAACGGACAAAGCCCGAAAAAAATCATCGTCGTGCCGCAGAGGATCGTGAATGTCGTTGTCTGAAAAAGCTCAAAGATACGCGCAGCTTCTGGCTTTCGGCACGCTCGTGGTTCTCGCCGGCTGCCAAGTCAAGCCACTCTATTCGGACGGGCCACAGGGCAAGCCTGCCAAGGCGCTTGCCTCGATCGAGATTTCCGAAGCCGATGACCGTGTTGAACAGGAAGTGCGCAATGCATTGATCTTCCTGACATCCGGTGGCGCCGGTGAGCCAGCCAACCCGCAATACAAGCTGGCTCTGAACGTCACCAGTGATATCCAGGGTGTCCTCTACAATCAGAATACCACGGACGACAATACCGACACCGCCAGTGCCGCCCGTGTCGTCGTCATGGCTGACTATAATCTGACGCGCACCGATACGGGCGAAACCGTTCGCTCCGGCAATCGTAGCGCCGTATCGCTGGTGGACTTTCCGGGTCAGGAGTTTTCCAAGGTTCGCGCCAGACGCGATGGCGAAAAGCGGGCAGCCAGGGAACTAGCCGAGATTATCCGCGCCGATCTTGCAGCAGCGCTCGGCCGCTGAAATCTTTCCGGCATGAGGTGGCGGTATGACCGAGATCAAATCGCACGAATTCGAGCAATTCCTGCAGCGCCCGCTGCGGGACAATCGTATCTATCTGATCTACGGTCCTGACCGCGGACTGGTTTCCGAACGCGCCGGGCAGATTGCCGGCAAAAGCGGCGTCGCTCTCGATGATCCGTTTTCATTGATCCGGCTGGACGGCTCGGACCTGCAGCAAAGCCCCGGAAGACTGCTGGACGAAGTCAATACGATCGGCCTTTTTGGTGGCGAAAAACTCGTCTGGATTCGCGCGTCTGGTACGGAGAAGACATTGGTCGATGGTCTCACCGTGCTATCAAAGCAACCGCCGGAGGCCAGCTATGTCATCATCGAGGCTGGCGACCTTAAAAAGGGAACCGGCATCCGCAAGATCGGTGAAACCAGCCGGTCTGTAGTATCGATCGCCTGCTACAGCGACGATGCCCGGGCACTGAATGCACTTATCGACCAAGAGCTTGGGCTGGAAGGCCTGCGCATATCCCCGGCCGCGCGGGAGCGGCTCAACGAAGCCCTTGGAGGCGACCGGATCGCCTCGCGCAACGAGATCCGCAAACTGGCACTCTATTGCCGTGGCATGGGCTCCATCGAAGAGGACCATGTGCTGGAAATCGTCGGTGACGCCAGCGCGGTATCGGTCGACGACGCGATAGATGCTGTTCTCAAGGGTGATGCCGACGGTCTGCAGCACGCCATCCGCAAGATAGTCGCGTCCAAGACCGCCATCTTTCTGGTGCTTCAGGCTTGTCTGAAGCAGTTTCAGCTACTCGATCTGATGCGGGCGGAGATGGATGACAAGCGGCAGCAACCCACCCAGGTCGTGGCCACACTCGGCCGCCATCTGCACTTCCGCCGCAAGCCTTTGATCGAGGCCGCCTTGAAGACTTGGACGCTTCCGGCAATCCGACGGGAACTCGGTCGTCTGCAGACAGCCATTCTGCAGAGTCGAACCAGGCAGAGCCTGGAAGACAGTATCGCCATGCAGACATTGCTGGCGATCACCCTGCAATCGGCACGCAGATAGAGTTTATCTCTCTGATATTATTATATTTTCTTCATTTGTTTCGTATCCGAATCGGAATTATCGCCGCTCAAGCAACCGGCATATTTCTTCGAGCTGGTCGAGCGTCTTGTAGGAAATCCGCAGCTGACCGCCGGATGCCTTGTGATTGACCGTAACGTCAAGCCCGAGACTATCGGATAGCGTGCGCTCGAGCGCCAGCGTATCGGCGTCCTTTTCCTCCTTGGGGGAGGGCTTGCCATAGGTCGGATCGTTCTGGGCACGAATATCGTTCTGGGCCAACCGCTCGGTATCGCGCACGGAAAGGCCCTTGGCAATGATTGAGCGGGCCAGCGTCACCGGATCGGACGTCGGAATGAGCGCGCGGGCGTGACCGGCCGACAAGGTGCCCGAAGACAACATGTCCCGGACCGGTTCCGGCAGCTTCAGCAGCCGCAGGCTATTGGCCACATGGCTGCGGCTTTTGCCGATGATCTCGCCGAGATCGTTCTGCGTATAGCCGTGTTCAGCGATCAGCTGATCGTAACCCATCGCTTCCTCAAGCGGGTTAAGGTCAGATCGCTGAACGTTTTCAACGATCGCGATTTCGAGGGCCGTACGGTCGTCTACGTCGCGGACAATGACCGGAATATCGGTAAACCCGGCCAACTGGGCCGCACGCCAGCGGCGTTCGCCGGCGATGATTTCATAACGCTCCTCAGCGATGGTGCGAACGACGACTGGCTGCACAATGCCGTGCTGACGGATGGAGCTTGCCAGGTCCTGCAGCTCGGCTTCATCAAAGGTCCGCCGCGGATTGCGCGGATTGCGGGCGACAAATTCGATGGGAATGCGCCGATCGGCATTGACGGGCGCAACTGGACTACTCGCCTGCAAAGGCTGGTCCATCTCACCGATCAACGCCGCGAGCCCACGGCCAAGTCTTCTTCTCGAATTGTCGTCATTCATCGTCAGTACTCACACTTATCGTTACGATGTCGAATCGATTGCTGCTCAGGCCGCCTTCCGTAGCCGTTCACGCTGGATCACTTCGGATGCCAACTGAAGGTAGGCCTGGCTACCAGCGCATTTGAGATCATAAAGGATTGCCGGCTTGCCATAGGAGGGAGCCTCGGAAACCCGCACATTGCGGGGGATCAATGTATGATAGACCTTCTCACCCAGATGGGTACGGACGTCGTTGACGACCTGTTGTGCCAAGTTGTTGCGCGAATCAAACATGGTCAGCACGATGCCCTGGATATCCAGTGTGGGATTGACCGTTCGGCGCACCTGATCAACGGTCTCCAGCAACTGGCTCAACCCTTCCAACGCAAAGAATTCGCATTGGAGAGGAACGAGAACCGAATGCGCGGCCGCCATAGCGTTCATCGTTAGGAGATTGAAGGACGGTGGGCAATCAACGAGCACGTACGAATATGCGAGCGCCTCGGGCGAGGAGAGCGCCTTGCGCAGTCTGAATACCCGGTCGCTGGCCGCCGAAATCTCCATCTCGACGCCAAGAAGATCCATGGTCGATGGCACAATGGAGAGATTGGGAACGACTGTGTCCTGAACAATATCGGCAATATGGTGCGAGCCGATCATCAGTTCATACGAGGACAGCTTTCGATCGCGCCGCTGAATACCGAGACCGGTGCTGGCATTCCCCTGCGGGTCCAGATCGACAATCAGGACTTTCTCACCGATAGCGGCCAAAGCGGTTGCCAGATTGATGGCCGTCGTGGTTTTCCCCACTCCGCCCTTCTGATTAGCAATGGTGATAATTCTGTTCTTCTCGCCTATCATGTCGCATTCCGCCGTTATTGAATTTTCCGCGAAAGATTTGCGATTTCGAGAACCACAGAGTCCGGCTCGACGACGCTTGCATGTTTTACCAGATCAAACTGAAAGCGACTAACGGCTTTGTCGACTTCCTGCTGATAATCCCGGCCTTTATGGAAGAATGCGCGCGGTTTGTTGTCAGCAGTCATCCAGGGAGCACAGTAATCCAGAAGTTGGCTCAGATCCGCGAGCGCTCGAGCGGAAATTACCTCGCATTGCGGTATGACACCCACTGCATCTTCAATTCGAATCGGGTGCACCGAACCGCGTGCGCCTGTTTCACTCAGCGCCACACGCAGGAATGCGGCCTTCTTATTGTTGCTTTCGACAAGATGGACCCAACCATCTCCGAGCTCCGCCAGAAAGACCGCGGTGATGATGCCGGGGAAACCACCGCCGCTGCCAAGGTCCACCCACCGTTTCGGCCCCGGAAACAGCTGAAAGATTTGTGCGCTGTCAGCGATATGCCGCTGCCACAAATCGGATAGCGTCGATGGCGCCACGAGGTTGATTGACTTAGCCCATTTATGAAACAGGCTGGCAAAATGTTCGAGCCTCTCCGACGTTTCACGTGAAACACGCAATCCGTTTAGCTCACGGGAAGGACTCGCAATCATTGAATCGCCTGCTTGAGATGCTCTGTCTGGGTGTGGTTGCCCTTACGCATATGCGCCAGGATCAGCGAAATGGCAGACGGGGTTATGCCGTCCACCTTCATAGCTTGCGCCAGATTGCGTGGTCTAGCTGCTTTGAGCTTCTGCTTCAACTCGTTTGATAGACCCGACAGGATCTGGAAGTCGAAGTCATCCGGAATGATACGGTTTTCTTCGCTGCGCACACTGGCAATGTCCGATGCCTGGCGATCCATATAAACCGAATAGGTCGCGTCAATCTCGAGTGCTTCCGCAAGTTTGCTTTCGATCGTTGAGAGCACCGACCAAACCGCACTCAGCGACTGTATCGAATGATCGGCATAGGACAGAAGGTCGAATGCGGAACGACGTTGGCCATCCAAGTTCAACTTCAGCCCGTGGCTGCGCCCCTCGGTTGGCGTCACAGTCAACGACTTCAACATCTGCCTATAGCTCCCGATGTTGTCGACCCATCGGTTAAATTTCATGGTTCGCGCAGCCGAGACGCAGCCCAGCGACATCGCTTCCGGCGTGAGCCGGACATCGGCATTATCAGCCCGCAGTGACAACCGGTATTCTGCGCGCGACGTGAACATCCTGTAGGGCTCGGCCACACCGCGTGACGTCAGGTCGTCGATCATCACGCCGATGTAGGAATTGGTGCGGCTGAACATATGCGGTGTATTGCCAGCACAGAGAAGGGCAGCATTCAAACCCGCTACCAGACCCTGCGCACCGGCTTCTTCATAACCGGTCGTGCCATTAATTTGCCCGGCAAGGAACAATCCGGGAATCTTGCGGACTTCTAGCGATAAGGACAGTTCGCGCGGATCCACATGATCATACTCGATGGCGTAACCTGGTTGAATAATGGAGACATTCTCCAGTCCCGGAATTGTTCGGATGAATGCCTTCTGCACATCTTCCGGCAGCGATGTTGAAATCCCATTCGGATAAACGGTATCGTCATCGAGACCTTCCGGTTCCAGAAAAATCTGATGTCCGTCCCGCTCGCCGAACTTGACAATCTTGTCTTCGATAGACGGGCAGTATCTGGGACCCACGCCTTCAATTTGTCCGGAATACATCGCAGATTTCATCAGATTATCGGATATAATTTTATGTGTCGCATCCGTGGTCCGCGTCACACCGCATTCTATCTGCCGGTTCAGGATCCTATCAGTCATGAAGGAGAAAGGAACCGGATCGTCGTCGGCTCCCTGACGTCCGACGGATTGCCAATCGATGGTCTTGCCATCCAGACGAGCGGGCGTACCGGTCTTCAGTCGCCCCAGCCGCAAGCCAAACCGCTCGAGCGTGGCGGACAGACCAAGTGACGGATTTTCACCCACCCGACCGGCTGGGATTTTACGATCGCCGATGTGGATGAGGCCACGCAGGAATGTTCCTGTAGTCAGTACTACAGCGCCACAGGAGATAGAACGTCCGCCTGCGAGGATGACTCCATTGACGCGGCCACCATTCAACTGCAAATCAAATGCATCACCTTCGATAACATCAAGATGTTCGATTGCCTGGATTTCGGACTGCATCGCTTGGCGATAGAGCTTTCGATCCGCCTGGGTGCGTGGCCCGCGCACAGCCGGGCCTTTCCGGCGATTGAGGAGCCTAAACTGTATTCCAGCTGCATCGGCAACACTGCCCATCAGGCCGCCCATCGCATCGATCTCGCGAACGAGATGGCCCTTTCCCAGACCGCCAATGGCGGGATTGCAGGACATCACGCCGATGGTGTCACGCTTGTGCGTTACGAGAGCCGTTTTTGCACCCATTCGCGCGGAAGCGCTGGCCGCCTCGCAACCAGCATGTCCACCGCCAATGATAATGACATCATAATCGAACATGTTAAACCGTCTCCATCACGGTATTACAGAGGCGAATCGTTTCACGTGAAACATCCGTCAAGACTCGCCAATGTTGTACGCGATTGCATCTCATTTGCCGATGCAGAATTCCGAAAAGATCACTCCAAGCAGATCCTCAACGTCAACGCGCCCGGTAATTCGTCCAAGGGCGTCGCCGGCCTGCCGCAAATATTCCGCCTGAATATCAAGTCCGCGATTTGATTGCCCAAAACTCATCTCGATCGCGGAGAGGGTTTGTTTCAGGCAATTCACATGCCGCTTCCTGGTCGGCAAAGATAGCGCATTTTGACCGGACAGGTCCGGTAGATAATCGGTCAGAACTTCCAGGAGTTGGTCAATTCCTGCGCCCGTCTCCGTCGAGATCAACACGTCGGCGCTGGCCTTATCCCATAAAAGAGGGGACCGATCAATCTTGGTGCCGATCCGAATAACCGGCTTTGGTTGTCGGAGTTCCTCCAAAGGAACAAAACCTTCAGGTGTATCTGCCAAAAGCAAGACAACATCGGCCTGATCGATCGTCAGATAGGCACGACGAATGCCCTCCTGTTCAACCTTGTCATCGGTCTCCCGCAGGCCCGCTGTATCAAACAACTGAACACGGAATCCGGCTAAGGATAAATCAACCGATAGAATGTCCCGCGTGGTTCCGGCAATATCGGTGACGATTGCAACATCGCGGCGCGCCAGGTGGTTAAGCAGGCTGGATTTTCCGGCATTCGGTTCGCCAGCGATGACAATCTTCAAGCCATCCCGGACAATCTCTGCAATGCCGGCTCCCTGCAGGTGCGCTGAGATTTCGGACTTTAGTTCCCGCATATCCGCCCAGATTTTATCTGCGACGGAGCCAGGGACGTCATCTTCGTCGGCAAAGTCCAGTTCAGCTTCGATCATCGCCCTCGCATGGGTCAGCCTGCGGGCCCAACCCTCGTAGATTGCCGAGAGATTGCCACTGGAATGCTCCTGCGCCAGCCGCCGCTGCATTTCCGTTTCGGCGGCAATCAGATCGGCAAGCCCCTCGATTTCCACGAGATCGAGCTTGCCGTTGTGAAAGGCGCGACGGGAGAACTCGCCTGCCTCGGCATGTCTCAGTCCCGGCCATACTTCAAGTTCGGCAAGGATGGCATTTACCACGGCCCGGCCGCCGTGAACCTGCAATTCGGCGCAGTCTTCGCCCGTAAACGACGCCGGCGCTGCGAAATAAAGCACAAGTCCCTGATCGAGTACATCACCGTTTCGATTGCGAATCGATCGCAGGACCGCGTGGCGAGGGAGCGGCAGGGAACCGCATAAGCCTGTCAAAACCTCCGGCGTGCAAGGGCCACTAACGCGAATAACCGCAACCCCCGCCGGCAAGGCGCCGGAAGACAGGGCATAGATCGTATCAGACATGGCCTGGTGCGGCTGGTTCACGCGAGGGTCCTTGGCTGCCGATATCCGTCCCAACAAACGATGTCCTCCATCAACTTGGAATCCGGGGAAGGAATCCGGCTATGTAGTTTGGGTTAAAAACACAAAAGCCCAGGATAAACCTGGGCTTCGTGCAAAATATGACCGCCAGTCAGGTGTTCATCGAATCGAAGAAATCGCCGTTGGTCTTGGTCTGCTTCAGCTTATCGATCAGGAACTCAATCGCATCGGTCGTTCCCATCGGGGCAAGGATACGGCGCAGAACAAAGATCTTCTGCAGATCCTGGCGCGGCACCAAAAGGTCTTCCTTGCGGGTACCCGACTTGAGGATATCCATCGACGGGAAGATGCGCTTGTCGGCGACTTTGCGGTCGAGCACGATTTCCGAGTTACCGGTACCCTTGAACTCTTCGAAGATCACTTCGTCCATACGGCTGCCGGTATCGATCAAGGCCGTCGCGATGATCGTCAGCGAGCCGCCTTCTTCGATATTACGCGCGGCACCGAAGAAGCGCTTCGGGCGCTGCAGGGCGTTGGCGTCGACACCACCGGTCAAGACCTTGCCCGATGACGGAACAACGGTGTTGTAGGCGCGGCCGAGGCGGGTGATCGAATCGAGCAGGATGACGACGTCGCGGCCATGTTCGACCAGGCGCTTGGCCTTCTCGATGACCATTTCAGCCACCTGGACGTGGCGTGTTGCCGGCTCGTCGAAGGTCGAGGAAACCACTTCGCCCTTCACCGAGCGCTGCATGTCGGTGACTTCTTCCGGCCGCTCATCGATCAGAAGAACAATCAGATAGCATTCCGGATGATTGGCGGTAATCGAATGGGCGATGTTCTGCAAGAGAACGGTCTTACCGGTACGCGGCGGGGCGACGATCAGGCCGCGCTGGCCCTTGCCGAGCGGCGCGATCAGATCGATGACGCGAGCAGACAGGTCCTTTGAGGTCGGAACCTCAAGTTCCATCTTGAAGCGCTCGTTTGGATAGAGCGGCGTCAGATTGTCGAAATGAACCTTGTGACGGATCTTTTCGGGATCCTCGAAATTGATGGTGTTGACCTTGAGAAGGGCAAAATACCGTTCGCCTTCCTTCGGACCACGGATCGGTCCTTCGACCGTATCGCCGGTCTTCAGCGAGAAACGGCGGATCTGCGAGGGTGAGATATAAATATCATCCGGGCCTGGAAGGTAGTTGGCGTTGGCCGAGCGCAGGAAGCCGAAGCCGTCCTGCAGCACTTCGACTACGCCTTCGCCGATAATTTCGACGTCCTGACTCGCCAGCATTTTCAGGATCGCAAACATCAGTTCCTGCTTGCGCATGACACTGGCGTTTTCGACCTCCACCGATTCGGCAAAGGCCAGAAGGTCGGTTGCACTTTTGTTTTTAAGTTCTTGTAGCTTCATTTCAGCCATGAAGGGGACCACACTTGGAAATCGGAAAGGAAAGTCGGCGTGCTTGATGTAAGGGGAGCTGCAGCGGAAGGGGCAGGCTCGTAACGTTTACACATGCCACGAAAGAGGAGATGGCGGGAAAATAGCGACTCACTCGTTGCACCGCAAGGGGGCAACGAAAATTACCGGAAGTTTCCTTCTTCAACGCTCAATAGCTCAAAAAGGTTTCACCACCGCCACAATGACGATGAGGATCATCAACAGCGTCGGGGCTTCGTTCATCAGCCGCCAATAACGGGCGCTACGGGTGTTTTCATCCCGTGCAAACGCTCGGACCGCACGGCTGAACATCATGTGGACACCGGTCAGAAGAACGACAAGCAATAGCTTGGCATGCAGCCACCCACCCTGAAAACCGTAGACGCTCCAGGCGAGATAGAGGCCAAGCACCCAGGTGATCATCATCGCCGGGTTCATAATCACCTTCAAAAGCCGCTGCTCCATCATCTTGAAGGTCTCCGACTGCTCGGAGCCGGGCGCCGCGTCCGTGTGATAGATGAACAATCGCGGCATGTAGAGCAGGGCGGCCATCCAGGACATCACGGCGATGATATGCAGCGCCTTGATCCAGAGATATAGGTTATCCGGCTGCCAGACGAACAGCCCGGCAAGCAGCGCGACGAACAAGCCAATCGCGATGAAGGCACGGGTGCGCGCTTTTCTCCCAGGCTGGATATCCGTCTGGCGCTCGATCATTGGCCCGTTCCACGAACACGGGCGACCAGTTGTGTGACGTGGTCCGGATTGGCCTGTGGCGTAATGCCATGACCCAGATTGAAGATCAGCGGGCCATTTCCAAGTTTCTGCAGGATTGCGTCGATGCCGTCATCCAGCGATTGTCCGCCTGCCACGACCCGCATCGGATCGAGGTTGCCCTGAACCGGGCCTTCCTTCTGGAGGTCTACGGCAAACGACAAAGGCACCGACCAGTCAAGACCGATCGCATCGGCACCGGTTACCTGCCGGTAATCCTTCAGGAGAATTCCGGCACCCTTAGCAAAGGCGATGATTTTCGCGTCCGGACGGCGGGCTCGAACGCTGTCGATGATCCTGCGCACCGGCTTGACGGCATAGCGGCGGAATTCCTCTTCGCCCAAAACACCAGCCCAGGAATCGAATACCTGCACCGCGTCGGCGCCTGCATCGATCTGTTCGACCAGATAGTCCGCAGAGACCTCCGCAAGCACCGCCAGCAGCCGATCGAACGCTTCGGGATGCTGGTAGGCAAAAAGCCGTGCCGGCGCCTGGTCAGGCGTTCCGTGCCCAGCAATCATGTAGGTGGCGACCGTCCAAGGTGCGCCGCAGAAACCGAGCAGCGTCGTTTCTCCCGGCAGTTCCCGGCGCAAACGGCGAACGGTTTCCATGACCGGCTGCAAATGGGCGGATACGGGCTTAACGTCGAGCGTGGCTATTTCCGAAACGTCGAGCGGATCCATGCGCGGTCCATGCCCTTCTTCAAAGCGAACATTGCGCTTCAGGGCATCGGGAATAACCAGGATATCGGAGAACAGGATGGCTGCATCAAACGCATATCGCCGGATTGGCTGTAGGGTCACTTCCACAGCCATATCGGGCGAATAACAGAGATCCAGAAAGCTACCGGCCTTGGCTCGGGTCTGCCGGTATTCGGGAAGATACCGACCTGCCTGCCGCATCAGCCAGATTGGGGGAGGTGACAGCGTTTCACCCTTCAACACCTGTAGCACCTTACGGCTTTGCGCAGTCACCGGACACGTTCTCCCACTATAAAAGATATCTATATCTAAGGATTCTATTTCTTAGAGTCTGTGACTATCGAGGATTAAACGCCATCCGACTCTTTTCCACATGCTGACCTGTTCAATAGAATCTCTTGGCCGATTTTGCCATGCGACAGATAGGAGCGGGGATGATTTCGAAAAACGATGCAGAGTCATCAGCTTCGCTCAGTGGTCAAATGGGCGCAGCCATGTGGACAGCTTGTGGATAAAGTCGACGCTTTGCAACTTGATGAGTCTTCTCCACATGCCGCTGGAATCCTGCTCCCCGAAATCCAGATTGTGAATAACTCGCAGGTTTTCCCCTTGCCTTTGAAACCCGCCGGTCCTTAGCTGTCGCTGTCCCGGTTTATCAACAGCCCTCGGAGAATAGCGTGGAGAACCAGAAAAACTATTTCCACCTGCATCTGATCTCCGATTCGACCGGCGAAACGCTGATCGCTGCGGGCAGGGCGGCGGCGTCGCAATTCCAGTCGGCGCATGCGCTCGAGCACGTCTATCCGCTGATCCGCAATCGCAAACAGCTGATGCAGGTGATGGAAGCGGTCGATGGTGCGCCTGGGATCGTGCTCTATACGATTGTCGATCGTGAGCTCGCTGACATCATCAATGTAACTTGCAAAGATATGGGACTACCCTGCGTCTCCGTTCTGGAACCGATCATCGATCTTTTCCAGTCCTATCTCGGCGCCACATCGCGGCGGCGCTCGGGTGCGCAGCATGTGATGGACGCCGACTATTTCGCCCGTATCGACGCGCTGAATTTTACAATGGATCACGATGACGGCCAATTGCCGGCCGATTTCAATGACGCAGATGTCGTGCTGATCGGCATCAGCCGCACCTCGAAAACCCCAACCAGCATCTATCTCGCCAATCGCGGCATCAAGACCGCCAATATCCCGATCGTGCCGGGCGTCTCCCTGCCGGACCGGTTGATGGAAGCGACCAGGCCGCTGGTGGTTGGTCTGATCGCCACGGCAGACCGGATTTCGCAGGTGCGTCAAAATCGTATTCTGGGCACGGCCACCCATAGTTATCACGCCGAGGACTATGTCGACCGTGCCTCTATCGCAGAGGAGCTGAAATATGCGCGCTCGATCTGCGCGCGTAACAACTGGCCGATGATCGATGTGACGCGCCGTTCGATCGAGGAAACCGCAGCAGCGATCGTTGCCCTCCGGCCGCGGCTGCGTTAAGGCGAATCCGGTCAATCAGGATAAATGACAATGGCAGGTTCTCTTGTCCTCGCTTCGGCGAGCCCGTTCCGGCGCATGCTGCTGGAAAATGCCGGCATCGCTTTTCAGGCAAAGGCGGCCGACATTGACGAACGGACGATAGAAGGTGAGGTCGAGCGGCAGGGATCGTCACCGGAAGAGGTTGCGCTGATCCTGGCCGAAGCCAAGGCTAGGAACGTCGGGGAAGCTTTTCCCGATGACATTATCATCGGCTCGGACCAGACCATGTCGCTGGGTGCGCGGGTCTATCACAAGCCCCGCGATATGAATGAGGCGCGCGACCATCTGTTGTCCCTGTCCGGCCAGGTTCACCAGTTGAACAGCGGCATTGTGCTGACGCGCGGAAATAACATTCTTTGGAAGCATGTCTCTTCGGCCCGGATGTCGGTACGGGTTCTGCGTCCCGACTTTATCGATGCGCATCTCGCACACGTCGGAACGAAGGCTTTGTTCAGCGTCGGCGCCTATCAGCTGGAAGGCGAGGGTATCCAGCTTTTCGATAAAATCGATGGTGACTATTTCACCATTCTCGGGCTGCCCATGCTGCCGCTGCTCGCCAAACTCAGGGATTTACGGGTGATCGATGCGTGATTCACGTGAAACATTTGTTAACCACGCCTTCGTCACGGGCTATCCGATCAAGCATTCGCGCTCGCCGCTGATCCATGGCTATTGGCTGAAACAGCTTGGATTGCCGGGAAGTTACCGGTCCCATGCCGTGCCGCCGGAAGAGTTCTCAGATTTCATCGCATCGCTGAAAAGCGGGCAATCCGGTTTCACGGGCGGCAACGTGACGATCCCGCACAAGGAGCTGGCTTTCGCGCTTTCCGACCGACCAGATGCGTTGAGCACCGAACTCGGTGCGTCCAACACCTTGTGGATCGAGGATGGCTTGGTGCATGCGACCAATACCGATGGCCATGGTTTCAGCGCCAACCTCGATGAACGCGCACCCGGCTGGGACCAGTGTCAGACCGCAGTCATTCTTGGCGCTGGCGGCGCCAGCCGGGCAGTGATCCAGGCGGTGCGCGATCGCGGCGTCAAGACGATCCATGTCGTCAACCGCACCGTTGACCGCGCCCGGGAACTGGCGGACCGGTTCGGTCCGGCGGTTCATGCACAGCCGATGGAGGCCTTGGGCGAAGTGATGACCGATGCAGGCCTGTTTATCAACACCACCTCGCTCGGCATGGATGGGACGGCAGTGCCGGAGATCGACTTCACTGTCATGGCTACCGGCAGCATCGTGACGGATATTGTTTATGTGCCGTTGAAGACGCCGATCCTGGCGCAAGCCGAGGCGCAAGGCTTTGCCACGGTCGATGGGCTCGGCATGCTGCTGCACCAGGCAGTCCCCGGTTTTGAGAAATGGTTCGGCAGGAGACCGACGGTCGATGCGGCGCTGCGCCAGATCATCATCGACGACATGGCGAGCCACGCATGATCATCCTCGGGCTAACCGGATCGATCGGCATGGGAAAATCGACCACTGCCACGATGTTTGCGGATATCGGCGTGCCGGTCAACGATGCCGATGCCGTCGTGCACGCCCTCTATCAAGGTGAAGCCGTGGCACCGATTGAAGCGGCGTTTCCCGGAGCGGCGAAGGCGGGCAGCATTGATAGGGCAGAACTCTCCCGGCAGCTCGCCAATGATCCGGCCTTGTTCAAGACGCTGGAAGCGATCGTCCATCCGCTGGTGCGCGAAAAGGAGCGTGCATTTCTCGATCATCACCGCGCTGCTGGCTCACCGCTCGTTTTGCTCGACATCCCACTTCTGTTCGAGACGAAGGGCGAAAGCCGCGTCGATGCGGTTGCGGTCGTCACCTGCGATCCGGAGATCCAAAGGGAGCGGGTGCTGAAAAGACCGGGGATGACGGAGGAAAAATTCGCTCTCATCCTGTCGCGCCAGATCCCTGACCAAGAAAAACGTGCGAAAGCGGATTACATTATCGATACGGGCCACGGACTTGATTCGGCCCGCGATCAGGTGGCGGCGATCGTCCAGGGGCTGACAAGCCAGAAGAGGCCATGATGCGCGAAATTATTTTCGATACGGAAACGACAGGTCTCGACAACAAACTCGACCGCGTCATCGAAATCGGCGGCATCGAGCTCGACAATCATTTCCCGACCGGACGGACCTTCCATGTCTATATCAATCCGGGTGACCGCAAGGTTCATCCCGACGCATTGGCGATCCATGGCATCTCGGACGAGATGCTGAAGGACAAGCCGAACTTTGCCGGCATCGTCGAGGAACTGCTGGCATTTTTCGCCGACGCGCGCTGGGTGGCGCATAACGCGACCTTCGACATGGGGTTCATGAACGCCGAATTTGCCCGGCTCGGTCTGCCGGCAATCACCAATGATGTGGTCACCGACACGCTGGCGCTGGCGCGCCGCAAACATCCGATGGGTCCGAACTCGCTCGATGCGCTCTGCCGGCGCTACGGGGTGGACAATTCACACCGCACGAAGCACGGCGCTCTGCTCGACTCCGAACTTCTGGCGGAGGTCTATATCGAGCTGATCGGCGGCCGGCAGACGACGTTCGGTCTGCATTCCAGCGATAATCGCGGCCAGACGTCGGATGTGGATGATGTCATCGTGGTAGCTGGCCAAAGGCCGCATCCGCTTGGTTCACGCCTGACCGGCGACGAAGCGGAAGCCCATGCAGCGCTTGTCGCCCAGATGGGCACAAAAGCCATCTGGGCTAAATACGAAGCCGCCAAATAAAAATGCCCGGTCAAGGACCGGGCATTGAAACATTCACATTCAGGCCAAAGCCGGATCAGTTCGCGGTCGTCGAAACCTGCGAGCGAACCTTTTCCTCAGCCATGCGCTGGGTGAACATCTGGGCAAAATCGATTGGGTCGATCATCAGTGGCGGGAAGCCGCCGTTGCGCGTCGCGTCGGAAACGATCTGGCGAGCGAACGGGAAGAGCAGGCGCGGGCACTCGATGAAGAGCAACGGCAGCATGTGTTCCTGCGGGAAACCCGTAACGCGGAAAACGCCGCCGTAGGACAGTTCGACATTGAACAGCATCTTGTCACCGTCCTTGGCTTCTGCGTTCAGCGTCAGGATGACGTCGAATTCCGCATCCGACAACGGATTGGCATTGACGTTGACATTGATGTTGATCGCCGGAGCCTTTTCGCGCGCCTGAAGCGAACGCGGAGCGCCCGGGTTCTCAAACGAAAGGTCCTTGATGTACTGGGCCAGGATGTTCAGGGACGGGCTCTCGGCGGCGCCGTTTGTCGGGGATGCGGTATCGGTCATAAGGCCATTTCCTTCGGACATGAAATTTGGTGAGGCATCTAGCATTTCGCACCCGGGCTTACAACCCGGTGCCGCCGTTCACGTGAGGCGGTCACGCTCGTTCGGATCGGTGCGGCCCCGGCCATCGCTGCGCGAAAATTCGTCGTCGTCGAGGTCGATCACGCGGGGACCCGCATTGCGAGGCGCGCCACGATCCT
>Ga0247813_10000603_pt1 | contig 31852 bp, 28 predicted proteins | sample UWRJL169409C1_FD_180719 | JGI IMG/M metagenome (GOLD analysis project Ga0247813, IMG submission 180719) | Plant litter microbial communities from Arlington Agricultural Research Station in Wisconsin, United States - UWRJ-L169-409C-1 | ecosystem: Environmental > Terrestrial > Plant litter >... | reverse complement strand
CCCTGCCGCCGGTGCCGCCCGCGGCTGCTGAAGCCGCACCCGCGCCCGCCGCCCCTGGGGAGAAGAAGGCATGACACTGACCCTTCCACACTTTCTTTCGCTCGGCGCCATGCTCTTCGCCATGTCGGTGGTCGGTATCTTCCTGAACCGCAAGAACCTGATCGTGCTGCTGATGTGCATCGAGTTGATGCTGTTGGCGGTGAACATGAACTTCGTCGCGTTCTCCCACTACCTGGGCGACATGCACGGGCAGATCTTCGTGTTCTTCATCCTGACCGTGGCTGCGGCCGAGTCCGCCATCGGTCTGGCGTTGCTCGTGCTGCTGTTCCGCAACAAGTCGAGCATCAACGTCGACGAGCTGAATTCGCTCAAGGGATAAACAGAGTCCAACATGAGCGCAACGCTTTCTGCATCTACATTGCTGGCAGTCCCGCTGGCACCCCTGGTCGGCGCCGCCCTCGCGGGCATCTTCGGCACCAAGTTCGCCGGCAATCACATCGGTCGCAAGGTCACGCATTCGCTGACCATCCTTGGCGTGCTGGTGGCCTTCATCATCTCCGCGTTCACGCTGCGCAGCGTGATCGTCGACGGCGCGCGATTCAACGCGACGCTGTACGAATGGATGGTCGTCGGTGGCCTGAAGATGGAAGTCGGCTTCCTGGTCGACGGCCTCACGGCCATGATGATGTGCGTGGTGACCTTCGTGTCGCTGATGGTGCACATCTACACCATCGGCTACATGGAAGAAGACGAGGGCTACAACCGCTTCTTCGCCTACATCTCGCTGTTCACGTTCTCGATGCTGATGCTCGTCATGAGCAACAACATGCTCCAGCTGTTCTTCGGCTGGGAAGCGGTGGGCCTTGTGTCGTACCTGCTGATCGGCTTCTGGTTCAACAAGCCGACGGCGGTGTTCGCGAACATGAAGGCCTTCCTGGTCAACCGCGTGGGCGACTTCGGCTTCATCCTGGGCATCGGCCTGATCGCAGCCTACGCCGGCACGCTGAACTACGGCGAGGCGTTCGCCAAGGCCGACACGCTGGCTGCCATCACTTTCCCGGGCACCGAATGGATGCTGGTGACGGTGATCTGCATCTGCCTGTTCATCGGCGCGATGGGCAAGAGCGCCCAGTTCCCCCTGCACGTGTGGCTGCCCGACTCGATGGAAGGTCCGACGCCCATTTCGGCGCTGATCCACGCAGCGACCATGGTGACGGCCGGCATCTTCATGGTGGCGCGCATGTCGCCGCTGTTCGAGCTGAGTGACACCGCGTTGAGCTTCATCCTCGTGATCGGCGCCATCACCGCGCTGTTCATGGGCTTCCTGGGCATCATCCAGAACGACATCAAGCGCGTGATCGCGTATTCGACGCTCTCCCAGCTCGGCTACATGACCGTGGCGCTCGGTGCTTCGGCCTATTCGGTGGCGGTGTTCCACCTGATGACGCACGCGTTCTTCAAGGCGCTGTTGTTCCTGGGCGCGGGCTCGGTCATCATCGGCATGCACCACAATCAGGACATCCGCTGGATGGGCGGCGTGCGCAAGTACATGCCCATCACCTGGATCACCTTCGTGCTGGGTTCGCTGGCGCTGATCGGCACGCCGCTGTTCTCGGGCTTCTACTCGAAGGACAGCATCATCGAAGCGGTGCACGAGAGCCACCTGTGGGGTGCCGGCTTTGCGTACTTCGCCGTGCTGGCGGGCGTGTTCGTCACGGCCTTCTATTCGTTCCGCCTTTACTTTCTTGTCTTCCACGGCAAGGAGCGCTATGACCAGAATCCCGACGCGCACCACGACGACGCGCACGGGCACGACGATCACGATGCGCATGGCCATGATCATGGCCACGACGCGCACAAGCCACACGAGTCTCCGCTGGTCGTCTGGTTGCCGCTGGTGCTTCTGGCCATTCCGTCGGTGCTCATCGGCTTCATCACGATCGACCCGATGCTCTACGGCGAGTTCTTCAAGGACGCGATCTTCGTCAATGGCGACAAGCACCACGCGATGAAGGAAATGGCCGAAGCATTCCATGGCCCGATCGCCATGGCGCTGCACGGGCTGAGCACGCCGCCGTTCTGGCTGGCACTGGCCGGCGTGGTGTTGTCCTATTACATGTACATGATCAATCCGGCGTTGCCGGCTGCGATCAAGCGCGCGTTCGCGCCGGTGTACACGCTCCTGGAAAACAAGTACTACCTCGACTGGATCAACGAAAACATCCTCGCCCGTGGCGCACGTGCATTGGGCACGGCATTTTGGAAGGGTGGCGACCAGGCCGTGATCGATGGTGCGATCGTCAACGGCTCCTGGAAGATCGTTGCGCGCATCGCCGGTGCCGTGCGCTGGCTGCAGTCCGGCTTCATCTATCACTACGCGTTCGCGATGCTGCTGGGCATCTTCGTTCTCATGACGTACTTCGTCTGGTTCAACAAGTAAGCGCTCTCGCTGGAGAAAAAGAAAAATGGGTTTGTTGAGCCTTGCCATCTGGATGCCGATCGCCTTCGGCGTTCTGCTGTTGGCCTTCGGTCGGGACGAAAATGCCAGGGCGGTGCGATGGATCGCGCTGGTCGGCTCCATCCTGAGCTTCCTGGTCACGTTGCCACTGTTCACGCGCTTCCAGAACGGAAGCGCCGCCATGCAGTTCGTCGAGAAGACGAGCTGGATCGAACGTTTCCACGTCAACTACCACGTCGGGATCGACGGCATCTCGCTCTGGCTGGTGCTGCTCACGGCCTTCATCACGGTGGTGGTGGTCATTTCCGCATGGGAGGTCATTACCGAACGCGTGAACCAGTACATGGGCGCGTTCCTGATCCTCTCGGGCCTGATGATCGGCGTGTTCTCCGCGCTGGACGGCCTGCTGTTCTACGTGTTCTTTGAAGCTACGCTGATCCCGATGTACCTGATCATCGGTATCTGGGGTGGCCCGAACAAGATCTACGCTGCGTTCAAGTTCTTCCTGTATACGCTGCTCGGCTCCCTGTTGATGCTCGTTGCGCTGATCTACCTGTACAACAAGTCCGGGAACAGCTTCGACATCCTGACCTGGCACAAGCTGCCACTGGCAGGTGGCGCACAGAGCTTCCTGTTCTTCGCCTTCTTCGCGGCTTTTGCCGTGAAGGTGCCGATGTGGCCGGTCCACACCTGGCTGCCCGACGTGCACGTCGAGGCGCCCACGGGCGGCTCTGCCGTGCTGGCCGCCATCATGCTGAAGCTGGGTGCGTATGGCTTCCTGCGCTTCTCGATGCCGATCGCACCCGATGCGTCGCGTGAATGGGCCTGGCTCATGATCGCGCTGTCGCTGGTGGCAGTGATCTATGTCGGTCTGGTGGCGCTGGTCCAGAAGGACATGAAGAAGTTGGTGGCCTATTCGTCGGTCGCGCACATGGGCTTCGTCACGCTGGGCTTCTTCCTGTTCAACGAGCTGGGCGTGGCCGGCGGCATCGTGCAGATGATCGCGCACGGCTTCGTGTCGGCCGCGATGTTCCTGGGCATCGGCGTGTTGTACGACCGCGTGCACTCGCGGCAGATCGCCGACTACGGTGGCGTCGTGAACACGATGCCCAAGTTCGCGGCCTTCTCGCTGCTGTTCGCCATGGCCAACTGCGGTCTTCCTGGCACCGCCGGTTTCGTGGGCGAGTGGATGGTCATCCTCGGCGCCGTCAAGGCCAACTTCTGGATCGGCATGGGTGCTGCCACCGCACTGATTTTTGGTGCAGCCTACACGCTGTGGATGTACAAGCGCGTCTACCTCGGCCCGGTCGGCAACGACCACGTCAAGGAACTCAAGGACATCGGTTGGCGTGAATTCCTGATGCTGTCGCTGCTGGCCATCGCCGTGCTGTGGATGGGCCTCTATCCGAAGCCATTCACCGATTCCATGAATGCATCCGTGGTCGAACTGCTGCGCCACGTGGCCCTGTCGAAGTTGCCAGGCTGAACAAGAGAACGAGATGATTGACAAACTCAGCTGGATCACGATCTATCCGGAAATCGTACTGCTGGTCATGGCCTGCATCATTGCGCTGGTCGACCTGTCGACGACGGACAACCGCCGCACGCGCACCTATGTGCTGACCCTGCTCACGCTGGCGGTCGTGGCCGTACTCACGGGCATGGCCGCCGCTGGCGGCAAGACCATCTACGGCTTTGGCAACATGGTCGTGAGCGACCCGATGGGCAACTGGCTCAAGTGCTTCGCCTCGGTGGCCTTGATGGTCACGCTGGTCTATGGCCGTCCTTACGCGGCGGACCGCGGCATGCTGCGTGGCGGCGAGATGTTCACCATCAGCATGTTCGCGCTGCTTGGCATCTTCGTGATGATCTCGGGCAGCAACTTCCTGCTGATCTACCTGGGCCTGGAGTTGCTGACGCTGTCGAGCTATGCGCTGGTGGCATTGCGCCGCGAGAACGCGGTGGCCAGCGAAGCCGCCATGAAGTACTTCGTGCTGGGCGCGATGGCCAGTGGTTTCCTGCTCTACGGCATGTCCATGATGTATGGTGCCACGGGCTCGCTGGACATCAACGAGGTGTTCCGTGCCATCGCGAGCCGCAAGGTCAACCACCAGGTGCTGGTGTTCGGCCTTGTGTTCATCGTGGCCGGCCTGGCGTTCAAGGTCGGTGCCGCACCTTTCCATATGTGGGTGCCCGACGTCTACCACGGCGCCCCCACTGCGGTCACGTTGCTCATTGGCGCTGCGCCTGAACTCGCTGCGTTTGCCATCATCATCCGCATCCTGGTCGAGGGCCTGCTGCCGCTGGCGATCGACTGGCAGCAGATGCTGGCTGTGCTTGCCATCGCATCGCTGGTGGTCGGCAACTTTGCGGCCATCGCGCAGACCAACCTCAAGCGCATGTTGGCCTATTCGACCATTGCGCAGATGGGCTTCATGCTGCTCGGCCTGGTGGCTGGCGTGGTCAATGGCAACACCTACAACGCCCAGTTCGCCTACAGCGCATCGATGTTCTACATCGTGACGTATGTGCTGACGACGCTGGCGAGCTTCGGCATCATCCTGCTGCTGGCGCGCGAAGGTTTCGAAAGCGAGGAGATCGTCGACCTGGCCGGCCTGAACCAGCGCAGCCCGCTGTACGCCGGCGTCATGGCCATCGCCATGTTCTCGCTGGCGGGCCTGCCGCCATTGGTCGGTTTCTACGCCAAGCTGGCCGTGCTGCAGGCGTTGATCGCGTCAGGGCAGGCGATCTACATCAGCCTGGCGGTGTTCGCCGTGGTGATGTCGCTGATCGGCGCGTTCTACTATCTGCGAATCGTCAAGGTGATGTACTTCGACGCGCCGGTGACTGCCACGACTGTGTCGGCACCGCGCGACGTGCGCGCCGTGCTCACCGTCAATGGCGCGTTGATCCTGATCCTGGGCATCGTGCCCGGTGGCCTCATGACGCTGTGCGCCAAGGCGATCGTCGCCACGCTGGCCAACTGATCCGGCTGCGTGTCGCAAACGGCGTCGGTCTGGCTCGTGCTGCTCGTCGCCCTCGTGGCGGCGAACCTGCCTTTCTTGAATGAGCGCCTGCTGGCGCTCTTTTCAATGGGCGTCACGCCGGGTGGCGTTGCGCGGCACAAGACACTGGCCATCCGGCTGGCCGAGTTGGCGCTCCTGTATTTCGTGGCAGGCGGCATTGGCCTGCTGTTCGAGCGCCGTGTCGGCCAGATTGCGCCCCAGGGCTGGGAGTTCTACGCCGTGACGGGCGCGCTTTTCATCGTGCTGGCGTTTCCTGGCTTCACCTGGCGTTACCTGCTCAAACATCGGAAGTAGAACCACCATGACCGACTCGCACCGCACAGACTCGCATTTGAGAGAAGAAGGCATCAGCAGCGAGGTGCTCTTCGAGGGCAATTTCCTGCATGCCAAACGCGACACCATCCGCCTGCCGGACGGCAAGACGGCCACGCGCGAATACGTGATCCATCCGGGTGCCGTGGTCGTGATACCTCTGCTCGACGATGGTCGCGTCGTGCTCGAGCGCCAGTATCGCTATCCGGTGGCCCATGTGATGACCGAATTCCCGGCGGGCAAGCTGGATGCCGGCGAAGACCCATGGGTCTGCGGGCAGCGCGAACTGCTCGAGGAAACCGGCTACACCGCGACCGAGTGGGGCTACGCCGGCAAGATGCACCTGGCGGTGGCGTACTCCACCGAGATCATCCACGTGTACTTCGCGCGCGGGCTCTCGCTGGGCGAGCGCAAGCTGGACCAAGGCGAGTTCCTGGACGTGTTCACGGCCACGCCGGACGAACTCGCGGGCTGGTGCCGTGACGGCACGGTCACCGATGCGAAGACGCTGGCGTGCACGCTGTGGCTGCAGAACGTCTTGTCGGGCACGTGGACACTCGACTGGCAGGCCGCAAAGGAAAGCCGCACCGCCGGATAATGCGTGCATGAAGGTCCTCAACCTGCAATGCGCCCACGGCCACGGCTTCGAAGGCTGGTTTGCGTCCAACGACGCGTTCGACGCGCAGCTTGCGGGTGGGCTGATCGCATGCCCGGTATGCAGCGACACCGGCATCGTCAAGATGCTGAGCGCGCCCCGGCTTAATCTCGGCAACGCCAAGGCGCCGGTCGCTGCCGACGATGCGCCGTCGTTCGCGACAGCGACCGACGGGGCCGTCACGCCCGAGGCACGCTGGCTGCGCGCCGTGCGCGAGGTCATGGCCAAGACGGAAGACGTCGGCGATCGCTTCGCCGACGAGGCGCGCAAGATGCACTACGGAGAGACCAAGGAGCGCGGCATCCGCGGGCAGGCGACGCGCGAGCAGGCCGAGCAACTGGTCGACGAAGGCATCGCCGTGATGCCTTTGCCGGTGCCGGCGGCGCTCAAGGAACCGCTGCACTAGCCCAGGGTGGCGGTGCGCGGCGTGGTCGCGGTCGTCAGCTCACGAACTGCAGTGCCGCCAGCCTGGCGTAGACGCCGCCTTGTGCCACCAGCGCGGCATGCGTGCCTTGCTCGACGATGCAACCATGGTCGAGCACGACGATGCGGTCTGCCTTTTGCACGGTCGCCAGGCGGTGCGCAATCACCAGCGTCGTGCGGCCGGACATGGCCGATTCGAGCGCGGCCTGCACCATGCGCTCACTCTCGGCGTCCAGCGCACTGGTTGCCTCGTCGAGCAGCAACAGCGGTGGATTCTTGAGCATGGCACGCGCGATGGCGATGCGCTGGCGCTGGCCGCCCGACAGCCGCACGCCGCGCTCGCCCAGGAAGGTGTCGTAGCCCTCGGGCAGCGCCTTCAGGAAGTCGTCGGCGAAGGCCGCACGTGCCGCGGCATACACCTCGTCGGCCGTGGCGTCGGGTCGACCGTAGCGGATGTTCTCGAAGGCCGACGACGAGAAGATGACCGCGTCCTGCGGAACCAGCCCGATGCGGTTGCGCAGGTCTTCCAGCGCCAGGCCGGCCAGCGGCGCACCGTCGAGCACGATGCGGCCGGACTGCGGATCGTAGTAGCGCAGCAGCAACTGGAACACGGTACTTTTGCCTGCGCCGCTCGACCCCACCAGCGCGACGGTCTCGCCGGGCGCGATCTCCAGGTTGAAGTCCTTCAATGCCGGCGTGCCCGGACGCGATGGGTAGTGGAAGTCGACGGCCTCGAGCCGCACGGTGCTGCCTGCGACGGGCACCGGCGTGGTGACCGGCTGAGTCGGCGACTGGATGGGCGAGCGCGCATGCAGCAGTTCCATCAGCCGTTCGGTGGCGCCAGCGGCGCGCAACAGGTCGCCGTAGACTTCGCCGAGCACAGCGGCCGCGCTGGCCAGGATGATCACGTAGACGACGGTCTGGCCCAGATGGCCGGCCGTAATGTCGCCGCGCAGCACGGCCTGCGTGCCCTGGTAAAGGCCCCACAGCAGTGCCGCCGAGGTGGCGATGATGATGAAGGCGACCAGCACCGAGCGTGCCTTGGTTCGGCGCACCGCCGTGCGGAACGCGTCGTCGGTGGAGGCGTCGAAACGCGTCGACTCGCGCGCCTCGGCGGTGTAGCTCTGCACCACGGGGATGGCGTTGAGCACCTCGGCCGCGATGGCGCTCGAGTCGGCCATGCGATCCTGGCTGGCGCGCGACAGCTTGCGCACGCGGCGGCCGAACCACATGCTCGGCAGCACCACCAGCACGAGGATGCCCATCACCTGCACCATGACGTAGGGGTTGGTCCACACCAGCATCGCCAGCGCGCCGATGCCCATCACGGCATTGCGCAGTCCCATGCTCAGCGAAGATCCGACGACGGTCTGGACCAGCGTGGTGTCGGCAGTCAGGCGCGACAGCACCTCGCCGGTTTGCGTGGTCTCGAAAAACGCGGGGCTCTGACGCAGCACATGGCCGTAGACCGCATTGCGCAGGTTGGCGGTAATGCGTTCGCCCAGCCAGCTCACGGTGTAGAAGCGTGCCGCCGAGAACAGGCCCAGTGCCACGGCCACGCCGAAGAGGGCGAAGAAATGCTCGCGCAGCGCCATGGTTTGTGCGCCACGGTCGGTGGTCACCAGACCGCCGTCGATCAGGCTGCGCAACGCGAGCGGAAAAACCAGCGTGGCGACTGCTGCCAGCACCAGAAAGAGCACGGCGAGCCCGATTTGCAAGCGGTACGGACGCAGAAACGGCAACAGCCCGGACAGCGAGCGCGCAGACCCCTTGGCCGGCGGCGACGACGCGGTGGACGCGGTGGAAGAAGCGGAAAGCGATGCGTGGGGGGCCATTCGGCGATTCTACTGACCGCTTGCCCGCGCAAAGGAAGCCTTGACAGTAACTGCCTAAGCAACTAAATTCGCCGCGATGCAAAATGACGATCCCAGCGTCGCCGGCGGACCAGGCGGCGCGCTCGGCGCGATCCCGTCCTTCTACCGAGCCGAGGACTACGACGCCGAGCAGAGCATTGCCTACCTGATGCGCCGCATCCTGACGACGGTCAGTCAGTCGATAGAAACCCAGATCTGCGAGCCCGGCAGCCCGACCTATCCGCAATGGTTGCCGCTCTACAAGATCCATCTGGGCAAGGCCGCCACGGTGGCCGAACTGGCCCGCGAATGCCTGCTCGACACCGGCGCCATGACGCGACTGCTCGACCGACTCGAAGCCAAAGGACTGTGCCGCCGGGTGCGATCCGTGGCCGACCGGCGCGTGGTCAACATCGAACTCACCGACGAGGGGCGTGTGGCTGCACAAGGCGTCCCCCATATCTTGAGCCGCGTGCAGAACGAGCATCTCGCCGGCTTCAGCGAACAAGAGTGGGCACAGCTCAAGACCTATCTGCGCCGAATCCTGGACAACGCGCAGGTCCTCACGACCCGTGGAGAAAAAAATGAACCGACTCCTTCCTGACCCCGCTGCGCGTCCGGCGACCGCCTTGGCCGCTGCAGTGCTCGCGCTTGCGCTGGCGGGCTGCGCCGACATGGCCGGCATCGCGTCGCATGCCACGATGCGGGATGCCGCTTCGCTCGGCCTCACCGCCGATGCCGCTGATCCTGCTGTTGCCGCAGCGCCAGTGGCCCGCACCGGCACCCAGGCCCTCGATGCTTCATGGTGGCTGGCGTTCCAGGACCCGCAACTCGACCGGCTGATCGGCGACGCCTTCACCGCCAACCCCAACCTGCAGGTCGCCCGCGCCCGGCTCGCCCGGGCGCAGGCGTCGACGGCCATTGCCGAGGCGGCCGACAAGCCGCAGCTCAACGGCCAGCTCGACCTGACGCGCCAGAAATTCAGCGGCAACTACGTGTACCCGGCGCCGCTGGGCGGCTCGATCCAGGAAACCGGCACGCTGCAGCTGACCGGCAGCTGGGAGCTCGACTTCTTCGGCAAGAACCGCGCGGCGCTCGACGCTGCCATCGGCTCGGCGCAGGCCACCGCAGCCGAGGTCGATGCGGCCCGCGTGCTGCTGGCGAGCAACATCGCCCGCAGCTACTTCCAGTGGGCGCGGCTGTCGGAGCAGCAGGTCGTGGCGCGGCGCACGCTGGCGCAGCGCGACGAAACGCTCAAGCTCGTGCGCGACCGCGTGTCGGCCGGGCTGGATACGCGGCTCGAACTGCGCCAGAGCGAAGGCGGCCTGCCCGAGGCACGCCAGCAGATCGAGGCGCTCAACGAGCAGATCGCGCTGGCCCAGCATGCGCTGGACGCGCTCGTTGGCCAGCCCGGCGCGACCCGGTCGCTCACCCCGCCGGCGCTGGCGACGGTGCACGGCATGGCGCTGCAGCCGCGCATTCCCATCGACCTGCTGGGCCGTCGCGCCGACATCGCGGCCGCACGCTGGCGGGTCGAGGCCGCGACCAGCGACGTCGCCGCCGCCCGCACGCAGTTCTATCCCAACGTCAACCTGGTCGCCTTCGCCGGCTTCCAGAGCCTGGGCTTCGACAACCTGATCAAGTCGGGCAGCCAGCAGTGGGGCGTGGGCCCGGCGGTGCGCCTGCCGATCTTCGAAGGCGGCCGCCTGCGGGCCAACCTGCGCGGCAAGACGGCCGATCTCGATGCAGCCATCGAGAGCTACAACGCCAGCGTGCTCGATGCCGTGCGCGACGTGGCCGACCAGGTGAGCAGCGCGCAATCGATCGGACGCCAGCAGCTCGAGCAGCGCGATGCACAGCTCGCCGCCGAAGGCGCCTACGAGATTGCCGTGCAACGCTACCGCGCCGGTCTGGGCAACTACCTGAATGTATTGACGGCCGAAAGCGCCGTGCTGGCGCAGCGCCGGCTCGCCGTCGACCTGGCGGCGCGTGCACTCGACACGCAAGTCAACCTGGCGCGTGCGCTCGGCGGCGGCTGGCAGCCGCCCGTGGCCGTGGCGGTTTCCAGTGCGTCGGCTTCGGCTCCACCCCTTGCAGGCGGCGGCGTTGCCGCTGCCCGCTGAACTTCACCGCAGCGAATTCGAAGGAAACTGAAAAATGGACAACAACAACTCAGTCAACACCGCCGCCGACAACGTCGCGCCCCAACCCGCAAGCCACACCAACAGCGGCAAGCGCCGCCGCGCACTCACCGCGCTCGCCGCCGTCGTGGTGATCGCGGGGGGCAGCTGGGGCCTGTACGAGTGGCTGGTCGCCAGCCACTACGAAGACACCGACAACGCGTACGTCCAGGGCAATGTGATCCAGATCACGCCGCAGATGGGTGGTACCGTCATGGCGATCATGGCCGACGACACCGACTTCGTGAAAGCCGGGCAGCCGCTGGTCAAGCTCGACCCTGCCGATGCCAAGGTCGCCTTCGAGCAGGCCGAGGCCGCGCTGGGACAGGCCGTGCGCCAGGTGCGCACGCTCTATGCCAACAACGGCTCGCTGGCCGCGCAGGTCACGCTCAAGCAGTCGGACATCGTGCGGGCGCAGAGCGACATCGCACGTGCGCAGGACGACCTGCAGCGGCGCCAGGCGCTCACCGGCAACGGCGCGGTGTCCAAGGAAGAACTCAACCACGCCGAGACCACGCTGGCCAACGCCCGCAGCGCGCTGGCGGCGGCACAGGCCGGCGTGCAGGCCGCACGCGAGCAACTCAGCAGCAATCAGTCGCTGACCGAAGGCACCAGCGTCGAGCAGCACCCGAGCGTGTTGGCGGCCGCCGCCAAGGTGCGCGAGGCCTGGCTGGGCACCCAGCGCGCCGTGCTGCCCGCGCCGGTCGACGGCTACGTCGCGCGCCGCACGGTGCAACTGGGCCAGCGCGTGGCCGCGGGCACGCCGATGATGTCGGTGATCCCGCTGAACCAGCTGTGGGTCGACGCGAACTTCAAGGAAGTGCAGTTGCGCAACATCCGCATCGGGCAGCCCGTGAAGCTCACGGCCGACCTGTACGGCAAGAAGGTGGAATACGACGGCAAGGTCGAGGGCCTGGGCATCGGCACGGGCGCGGCCTTCGCGCTGCTGCCGGCGCAGAACGCCACCGGCAACTGGATCAAGGTGGTGCAGCGCGTGCCCGTTCGCATTGCGCTCGATGCCGAACAGCTCAAGGCGCATCCGCTGCGCGTGGGCCTGTCGATGGACGCCGAGGTCGACATCACGCAGAAGGACGGCAAGGCGCTGGCCGACGCGCCGCGCACCGCCGCCTTCGCGCAGACGCAGGTCTACAGCACCTTCGACAACGGCGCCGACGCCGAGGTCCAGCGCATCATCGCTGCCAACCTGGGCCGTGGCGGCGCACAGGCGGCAGCGCAACGCGGCACGCGCGGCTGAGCCGCGGCATTCCATGGCCACGGCTCCCGCACACACTGCCCACGCGCCGCTCGAAGGCGCGGCGCGCGTCTGGGGCACCATCGCGCTCTCGGCGGCGACCTTCATGAACGTGCTCGACTCGTCGATCGCGAACGTCTCGCTGCCGGCCATCTCGGGCGACCTGGGCGTCAGCTCGACGCAGGGCACCTGGGTCATCACCAGCTTCGCGGTGGCCAACGCCATCGCGGTGCCGCTCACCGGCTGGCTCACGCAACGCTTCGGCCAGGTGCGCCTGTTCATGGCGAGCGTCATGCTCTTCATCATCAGCTCGTGGCTGTGCGGCCTGGCGCCGAACATGACCACGCTGATCGCCTTTCGCGCGCTGCAGGGCTTCGTCGCCGGACCGATGATCCCGCTGTCGCAGACGCTGCTGCTGGCGAGCTATCCACGCGCCATGGCCGGCCTGGCGATGGCGATGTGGGCCATGACCACGCTGGTTGCGCCGGTCATGGGGCCGCTGCTCGGCGGCTGGATCACCGACAACATCTCCTGGCCGTGGATCTTCTACATCAACATCCCGGTGGGGCTGCTGGCCGCCGGCATCACCTGGGCCATCTACCGCAAGCGCGACACGCCCACCAAGAGCCTGCCGATCGACAAGGTGGGGCTGGCGCTGCTGGTGCTGTGGGTGGGGTCGATGCAGCTGATGCTCGACAAGGGCAAGGAGCTCGACTGGTTCCATTCGCCGCAGATCGTCGCGATGGCCGTGGTCGCGCTGGTCGGTTTCCTGTTCTTCCTGGTGTGGGAGCTGACGGAGGCGCATCCGGTGGTCGACCTGTCGCTCTTCAAGCGGCGCAACTTCTGGTCGGGCGCCGTCGCCACCGCCGTGGCCTACGGGCTGTTCTTCGGCAACGTGGTGCTGCTGCCGCTGTGGCTGCAGCAGTACATGGGCTACACGGCCACGCAGGCGGGGATCGTGCTGGCGCCGGTGGGCGCGCTGGCCATTGTGCTGTCGCCGGTCGTCGGGCTCACCGTGGGCAAGGTGGACCCGCGACGCTACGTGACCTTCTCGTTCCTCGTCTTCGCCCTGGTGCTGTGGATGCGCTCGCGTTTCAACACGCAGGCCGACCTCGCAACCATCATGATCCCCACGATCATCCAGGGCGTGGCGATGGCCTTCTTCTTCATTCCGCTGGTCACCATCACGCTGTCGGGCCTGTCGCCGGACCGCATTCCGGCGGCTTCGGGTTTGTCGAACTTCCTGCGGATCACGGCGGGCGCCATGGGCACGTCGATCGTTACCACCGTGTGGGACAACCGCGCGACCGTGCACCACGCGCAGCTGGCCGAAGGCATCAACCAGGGCAATGCCGCGGCCATGAGCGCGATGACGGGCCTGGCGAACAGCGGGCTCACGCAGGACCAGGTGCTCGGCCAGGTGAACCGGCTGATCGACCAGCAGGCCTTCATGCTGGCGTCGAACGACGTGTTCTATGCGTCTGCCGTGCTCTTCATCTTCCTGATTCCGTTGATCTGGCTGGCCAAGCCGCAGGGTGGCGGGGCGGGGGCCGACGCGGCGGCCGGCGCGCACTGAGCGCGGATTCGCACCAGGGGCGAGGAGGGCGGCTGCGGCCGCCCTTTTTTCATGGGAGCGACGCAGCCGGCTTTCCCATTGCTGGTTGCAGTGCAGCATAGGCATTTGCCCCAGTAGGCAAGGCGGTGTCGCCCGCCAACAATCCCCCTGCGCGCTCGAGTGAAGCGCATGGATGCATCGCATGACCTTTTTCTTCTGCCAGCCCACCAGCGACCGTGCGAGATGAGCGACATCATTCTCGAAACACGGCAGCTCACCAAAGAATTCAAGGGCTTCACCGCGGTCAGCAACGTCGACCTGCGCGTGCAGCGCGGTTCGATCCATGCGCTGATCGGCCCCAACGGCGCCGGCAAGACGACCTGCTTCAACCTGCTGACGAAGTTTCTCGAACCGACCCGCGGCACCATCCTCTTCAACGACCAGGACATCACGCGCGAGCGCCCTGCGCAGATCGCGCGGCGCGGTGTCATCCGCTCGTTCCAGATCTCTGCCGTGTTCCCGCACCTCACGTTGTTGGAGAACGTGCGGCTGGGCCTGCAGCGCAGGCTCGGCACGTCCTACCATTTCTGGAAGAGCGAACGGTCGCTGCGTCCGCTCGATGCGCGGGCGCGTGAACTGCTCGCCGAAGTCGGCCTGGAAGACCTGGCCGACGAACACACGGTGAACCTGCCGTACGGCCGCAAGCGTGCGCTCGAGATCGCGACCACCCTGGCCATGGAACCCGAACTGATGCTGCTGGACGAGCCCACGCAGGGCATGGGCCACGAAGACGTGCACCGCGTGGCCGAACTCATCAAGCGGGTGTCTGCCGGCCGTACCATCCTGATGGTCGAGCACAACATGAGCGTGGTGTCGACCATTGCCGACACCATCACCGTGCTGCAGCGTGGCGCCGTACTGGCGGAGGGCCCGTACGCCGAGGTGTCGCGCAATCCGCTCGTCATGGAGGCCTACATGGGCACCACCGACGGCCAACTGCAGGGAGCGCACGCATGACGGCGCCGGCACTGGAGATCAAGGGCCTGCAGGCCTGGTACGGCGAATCGCATGTGCTGCATGGCGTCGACATGGTCGTGCAGCCCGGCGAAGTCGTCACGCTGCTGGGCCGCAATGGCGCAGGCCGCACCACCACCATGCGCGCCATCATGGGCCTGACCGGCGCGCGCAAGGGCAGCATCCGCGTGAATGGCGTCGAGACCATCGACATGCCCACGCACCGCATTGCGCACCTGGGCATCGGCTACTGCCCTGAAGAGCGCGGCATCTTCGCCAGCCTGTCGGCCGAGGAAAACCTGTTGCTGCCACCGGCCCTCAAGGGCGGCGGGCCGGGCATGTCGGTCGACGAGATCTACGCGATGTTTCCCAACCTCGCGGAGCGTCGCAACAGCCAGGGTACGCGCCTGTCGGGCGGCGAGCAGCAGATGCTGGCCGTGGCCCGCATCCTGCGCACGGGCGCCAAGCTGCTCTTGCTCGACGAAATTTCAGAAGGCCTGGCGCCCGTCATCGTGCAGGCGCTGGCCCGCATGATCCACACGCTGCGCGGCAATGGCTACACGGTCGTGATGGTCGAGCAGAACTTCCGCTTTGCAGCACCGCTGGCCGATCGCTTCTACGTGATGGAGCACGGCCACATCGTCGAGAAATTCGGTGCGTCGGAGCTCGAGGCCAAGATGCCCGTGCTCAACGAACTGCTCGGCGTCTGATTGATTTCCCGGCACCCGCCTTTCCAACCAACAAGGAGACTCACCCTCATGAAACGCACCCTCATCGCTTCCGCCTGCGTGCTCGCCACGGGTCTTTGGGCCGCTGGCGCCGCACAGGCACAGGACAAGGTCAAGATCGGCTTCATCACCGACATGTCCAGCCTCTATGCCGACGTCGAAGGCAAGAACGGTGCAATTGCGATCCAGATGGCGATCGACGATTTCGGCGGCAAGGTCAATGGCATGCCGATCGAGCTGATCTCCGCCGACCACCAGAACAAGGCCGACATCGCAGCGTCGAAGGCGCGCGAGTGGATCGACACCCAGGGTCTCACCATGCTGTTCGGCGGCACCAGCTCGGGCACCGGACTGGCCATGGCCAAGGTCGCGCAGGAAAAGAAGCGCGTGTTCATGGTCAACGGTGCGGGCAGCTCGGCGCTGACCAACGAGCAGTGCAGCCCGTACACGGTGCACTACGCCTACGACACGGTGGCCTTGGCCAAGGGCACCGGCAGCGCGGTGATCGCGCGTGGCGACAAGAGCTGGTACTTCCTCACGGCCGACTATGCCTTCGGCCAGGCGCTGGAAGCCGATGCGACCAAGGTCGTCAAGGAAAAGGGCGGCACGGTGCTCGGCTCGGTGAAGGCCCCGCTGAACACGTCGGACTTCTCGTCCTTCCTGCTGCAGGCGCAGAACTCCAAGGCACAGGTGCTGGCACTGGCCAACGCTGGCGGCGACACGATCAACTCGATCAAGTCGGCGCGCGAATTCGGCATCACCAAGTCGATGAAGATGGTTGGCCTGCTGGTGTTCATCACCGACGTGCACAGCCTGGGCCTGAAGAACACCGAAGGCCTGCTGCTGACCACCAGCTGGGACTGGAACCTGGACGACAAGACCCGCGCCTTCGGCAAGAAGTTCTTCGAGAAGACCAAGCGCATGCCCACCGACATCCAGGCAGCGGACTACTCGGCCACCATGACCTACCTGAAGGCGGTGCAGGCTGCCAAGACCGTCGACGCCGACAAGGTCATGGAGACCCTCAAGAAGACGCCGGTCGACGACTTCTATGCCAAGGGCAACATCCGCGCCGACGGCCGCTTCGTGCACGACATGTACCTGATGCAGGTCAAGTCGCCAGCCGAATCCACGCAGCCTTGGGACTACTACAAGGTCGTGCAGAAGCTCAAGGGCGAGGACGTGTTCACCACCAAGGCCGAAAGCCGCTGCGCACTCTGGAAGTGATGCCATCCGCCGCGAGGCGGACTGCCTTGGTCCCTTGAACAGGAAGTTATGAACATCTCGATGCCTGCTCTGTTGAGCCAACTCCTGCTGGGGTTGGTCAACGGCTCGTTCTACGCCATCCTCAGCCTCGGGCTGGCGGTGATCTTCGGCCTGCTCAACGTGATCAACTTTGCGCACGGCGCCTTGTTCATGCTGGGCGCGGTGCTCAGCTGGATGGCGATGGAATATTTCGGCATCAACTACTGGGTCATGCTGCTTGCGGCACCGGTGGTGGTCGGCCTCTTCGGCGTGCTGATCGAACGCTTCCTGTTGCGCTGGATCTACAAGCTGGACCACCTCTACGGCCTGTTGCTCACGCTGGGCCTCACGCTGCTCATCGAAGGCGCTTTCCGCTCGGTCTATGGTGTCTCGGGCCTGGCCTACGATGCGCCCGAGGCGCTGTCGAGCGCGACCGACCTGGGCTTCATGGTCCTGCCCAACTACCGCGCATGGGTGGTGGTGGCGTCGCTGGTGGTCTGCTTTGCGACCTGGTTCGTGATCGAGAAGACGCGGCTGGGCGCCTACCTGCGCGCGGGCACCGAGAACCCGCGCCTGGTCGAGGCCTTCGGGGTCAACGTGCCGCTCATGATCACGCTGACCTACGCATTCGGCGCTGCGCTGGCGGCGTTCGCCGGGGTGTTGGCTGCGCCGGTGATGCAGGTGTCGCCGCTGATGGGGCAGAACCTCATCATCGTGGTGTTCGCCGTGGTGGTGATCGGCGGCATGGGCTCGATCATGGGTGCGATCCTCACGGGCCTCGGCCTGGGCGTGGTCGAAGGGCTGACCAAGGTGTTCTATCCGGAGGCTTCGTCCACGGTGGTGTTCGTGATCATGGTGATCGTGCTCCTGACCCGTCCGGCGGGCCTCTTCGGCAAAGAAAAGTAAGACGACCGCCTCATGAAAAAGATTACCCCTGTCGTCTACGGCCTGCTGCTGGTCGCATTGCTGGTAGCGCCGTTCCTCGGTGCCTATCCGGTGTTCGTGATGAAGCTCATGTGCTTCGCGTTGTTCGCCTCGGCCTTCAACCTGCTGCTGGGCTACACCGGCCTGCTGTCGTTCGGCCATGCGGCCTTCCTGGGCGGCTCGGCATATGTCGCCGGCCATGCGATGAAGGTGTGGGGACTGACGCCCGAACTGGGTCTCCTGGCGGGCACGCTGTGCGGCGCGTTCCTGGGCTGGATCTTCGGCATCCTCGCGATCCGTCGCCAGGGTATCTACTTCGCGATGATCACGCTCGCCCTGGCGCAGATGATGTTCTTCGTGGCGCTGCAGGCCAAGTTCACCGGCGGTGAAGACGGGCTGCAGGGCGTGCCGCGCGGCAAGCTCTTCGGGCTGGTCGACCTGTCGAACGACCTCACGATGTACTACGTCGCGCTGGCCGTCGTCGTGCTGGCCTTCCTGCTGATCGTGCGTACCATCCACTCGCCGTTCGGGCAGGTGCTCAAGGGCATCAAGGAGAACGAGCCGCGCGCGCTGTCGCTGGGTTACGACGTGAACCGCTTCAAGCTGCTGGCGTTCGTGATCTCGGCCGCGCTGTCGGGGTTGGCAGGGTCGCTCAAGACGCTGGTGCTGGGTTTCGCGACGCTGTCCGACGTGCACTGGACGGCCTCGGGCCAGGTCATCCTGATGACCCTGGTGGGCGGGCTGGGCACGTTGTCGGGGCCGCTGGTGGGCTCGGCCGTGGTCGTGCTGCTGGAAAACAAGATCGGCGAGTTGGGCAACTTCCTTGCGCGCATCACCACGGTCGACTGGTTCAACACGCTCGGCGAGTCGGTGACGATGGTCACCGGCCTCATCTTCGTGGTGTGCGTGCTGGCCTTCCGCAAGGGGATCATGGGCGAGATCATCGCGTTCATCGATCGCCGAAAGACCCGGCGCGGTTGAGGCGACCGGGCCTTCCAGCTGTCAGCCTTTGGGACGCCCGACCATTCAGACCATCGGCAACGCCCTGAAGTCAGCCAGGCACTCCGCTGCCGCGGCATGGGCGGCGATGGCCGGGCAGTCGTCCGCGCTGACCACACCGGGCAGCAGCAGCCGGGTGAAGCCCCAGGCCACCGCCGTGGTCACGCCTGCCTGGGTGATGGCTGCGGCATCTGCAGCGAGCGGGCGACGAGCCAGTTCCGCTTCGAGTTCTGCGTAGGCGGCGGCGAGCTGGCAGGTCACGCGTTCGAGCCACGGTGCGTGCTGCCTGACGGCCGGGCGCAGTTGCTGTTCGTAGACGATCTGCACCGACTTCTCGCAGGCTGCCAGGCCCAGCCCCACGAGGCGCAGCGTCCGCAGGCGTTCGGCGTTGCCGGTGGGCAGCAGGCTGCGACCGGCCAGCGCCTGGGCGTGTTCGATGATGAGCGTCGAATCCATCAGCACCGTGGCGTCGTCGCACACCAGGGTCGGTGCCTTGACCACCGGGTTGATGGCGGCGAAGGCGGCATAGGTGCTGAACACCGAGATCGGCCGGTGCACGAAGGGCAGGCCGAGCAGGCGAAGCGAAATGGCGGTGCGGCGCACGTAAGGCGAGTCGAGCATGCCGATGAGTTCCATGTTTTCTTTCCTTGTGAGTGATCGCGTTCCGGGCGGGTGAAAACGCTCGACCTTTATAGGCAGGCGGCCCGGTGTCCTCAAGACGAGGTCATGGAAAATCGAGGTGGCCTGCCGATGGTTCATCGGTGCGTTCGTCCGCACACCCACCTCATGGAGCACTCTTTGGTACTCGACAAGAAAGACCGCCTGATCCTCGAAGCCTTGCAGCGCGACGCGCGAGAGAGCCTGTCTGCGATCGGCAAGCGCGTGGGCCTGTCGCAGCCCGCCATGAGCGAGCGCGTTCGCAAGCTCGAAGACGCTGGCGTCATCGAGGGCTACGGCGCGCGGGTCAACCTGCGCGCGATCGGCGTGGGGCTGCAGGCCATCATTCGCATCCAGACCACGCACCTGGGCATCAAGCCCTACCTCGCACTGTTCGAGCGCATGCCGGAGGTGCTGGAAGTCGATCGCGTGACCGGCGAAGACTGCTTTTTCGTGCGCTGTGCCATCGCGCAGCCGCACGACCTGGAACACGTGGTCGATGCGCTGGCGCTGCATGGCGCAGTGACCACGTCGCTGGTGCTGTCGAGCCCGGTGCGCAAGATCGCGACCGTGCTTGCGGCCGGCGCCACGGCGGTCGCGCCGCGCTAGAGACGCAGCCGGGACGCGTACCCGGTCATCTCCAGATAGCCGCGCCCCACGCGTCGACCTTGCGCGTCGAGCAAATCGCTCAGGCCTTCCCAGTACACGGCGCCGGTCGAGCCGCTGCTGTCGAGTTCCTGGTCGTCGAGCAGCGCGTTCACCGTGAACGCGCCGGCCGGGGTCTGCACGCGCCAGCGCGTCGGGTAGCGTGCGTTGGTGCGCGGGCTGGTCCAGTGGCGCTCGGCGTCGAAGCGCACCTCGTCCGGGCCAAAGGCCTTCGCCAGGCCGTCGCGGCCTCGGTATGAGCCGCCGAACCACAGCGCGCTGCCGTCCGCACGCCGCAGCCGGAAGGCGGTGAGTGCGGCGCCGTTGTCCAGGTTCATGCCGATCCAGTCCCAGCCGACCGCTTCCGGATGCAGCAGGGCCTCGCTCCATTCGTGGTCGAGCCAAGCCGTGCCGTCGATGTCGAAACGCTGGCCCTGCACGTTCAGGCTGCCGCGCGTGGCGAGTTGCGGTTCGCTGTAGTAGTAGCTGGCCTGCGATGCATCCGGCCCCTTGCGCGACAGGCCTGCGCTGCCCTGGAGCAGCACGGGTTGCGTCGGTCGGAACTGTAGGTCGAGCGCAAAGCCGTCGGCTGGCAGTCGCGCGCGATAGCTGCCGTCTTCGGCACTGCGCACCAGCGTCCAGTCGCGCAGCTTGACGGCGGTGTCGAGCTCCGAAGCGCTCGCCACGCCGAAGCCGGCGCGTGCCGTGCGCTGGTCGTGCCAAAGGCGCCGGCCTTCGAGGTCGGTCACTGCCGCATGCGCAAAGATCAGCTGCCGCGCGGCAAAGGCCGATTTCATGTCTTGCGCACCGTCGATGCGCGAGCGGAAGAAGGTGAGCTGGAAGCCGAAGGACCGGCTCCCGGCTTCGGCATGGCCGGTGACGTACCACCACTCCGTGCGCAACTCGGGATGGCTGCCGAAGTCACGCGGAAACTGCAGGGTACGCGCGGGCAGGGCCCATGCCGCGGCACCCGCACCCAGCGACGCCAGCAGCAGGCTGCGCCGCGTGAGCCATGCCCCTGCCGAATGCGTCATGCCGAGAGCCGTTCGTGCACGCGCTGCAGCGCAGGACCGATGTCACCGAAGTTTCGTTGCACCCAGTCCGCGTCGTGGTAGCTCGGCAGGTAGCGTTCACCTGCATCGCACAGCAGCGACAGCACCGAGCCCTGCCGGCCGGCAGCGCGCATCTCCTGCGCCAGCGTCAACATGCCGACGAAGTTGGTACCGGTCGATGGACCCACCTTGCGCCCCAGCAGCGTCGACAAGGTGTGCATCGCCGCCACCGACTCGAGGTTGGGCACCTCGATCATCCGGTCGACCAGCGTGCGCACGAAGCTCGGCTCCACCCGCGGGCGGCCAATGCCTTCGATGCGCGATCCGGGCGCCGTGAGCGACGCATCGCCCGTGCGGTGGTAGGCCGAGAACACCGAGCCTTCCGGGTCGGGCACGCACACCTGCGTGTCATGGCAGCGAAAGCGCAGGTAGCGCCCGATGGTGGCGCTGGTGCCGCCCGTGCCCGCGCCCACCACGATCCATGCAGGCACCGGATGCCGTTCGCGCGCCATCTGCTGGAACATGCTTTCGGCGATGTTGTTGTTGCCCCGCCAGTCCGTCGCGCGCTCGGCGTAGGTGAACTGGTCCATGTAGTGGCCGCCGCTGTGCTCGGCGAGCAGGCGCGCTTCCTCGTAGACCTGCGCCGCGTGGTCGACGAAGTGGCAGCGCGCGCCGTAGAAGGCGATCTGCGCGATCTTCTCGGGTGAGGTGCTGCGCGGCATGACCGCGATGAAGGGGAGGCCAAGCAGTCGGGCGAAGTAGGCTTCGCTGACCGCCGTGGAGCCGCTCGACGCTTCGACGATGGTCGTGCCCTCGCGGACCCATCCGTTGCACAGCGCGTACAGGAAGAGCGAGCGCGCCAGCCGGTGCTTGAGGCTGCCGGTCGGGTGCGTCGATTCGTCCTTCAGGTACAGGTCGATGCCGTGCGCTGCCAGGGCGGGCAGCGGTAACGGGATCAGGTGCGTGTCGGCGCTGCGCTGGTAATCGGCCTCGATGCGGCGGATGGCGGTACCGAGCCAGCCGCTGCACGAAGAAAGAAGGGGTGATGGAGATTGCGGCATGTCGAGTGCCAGTCTACAAGCCGTGCGTCGGTGCACGAACCGCACGCACCGCATGCACCCTGCGACCCATCGTCACCAGTCTTCCTTGACAGCCAGCACCGCGTCGCGGCCTGCAGCCGTGCGGCCCGCGAGCCAGGCGGTCAGCGTACCGGCGGCAACGACCGCCGCACACAACAGCAGCAGCCGCAGCCAGGGCACGAGCAGGTCCATGGTCCAGTGGAAGCTCTGCGGGTTGACCACGTGCACCAGCACCACCGATACCGCCAGGCCGAGGCCCAGCCCCGCAACGGCACCGATGGCCGTCCAGGCGGCGCCTTCGCCGGCGACGATCGCGAGCACCTGCGCGCGCGTGAAGCCCAGGTGGGCCAGCAGGCCGAATTCCTTGCGCCGCGCCAGCACCTGCGCGCTGAAGCTGGCCGCGATGCCGAACAGGCCGATGGCGATGGCCACGCCCTGCAGCCAGTAGGTCACGGCAAAACTGCGGTCGAAGATCCGCAGCGAGTTGGCGCGAATCTGGCCGACCGACGACAGCTCGATCGGCGGCAACACGTCACCTGCACCGGCACCGGCGCCAGCACCCGCCGCCAGCGCACGCACGGCGGCCTGCACGTCGGTCTCGCGCGCACCGGGGTCGAGCCACACCGAAATGCTGCTGACGCTGCGGTCGCCGGTCAGCCGCTCGAAGTCCGCGGCCTCCATCGTGATGGCGCCGAACTGCCGCACGTAGTCGCGCCAGACGCCTGCCACGAAGAACACCGGGGCGGGCTGGCCGCTTTGCGGTGCGGCCCACGCGCGCGCGAGCGCCGCGAACTCGGTGCCCGGCCGCGCGTCGTACAGGTCGACCATGGCCTCGCTCACATAGATGCCGATGCGACCGGGCGGCACCGGCAGCGCGGCGCCCACCATGGGCAGCGCGCGGGCGGCGTCACCGTCGAGCGGACGTGCGATGACGGTGACTGCCGGGCGCGTGGTGTCCAGCGTCAGGCTGCGCAGGCGCAGCGTGCCGGTGCGCGCAACGCCGGGCAACTGCGCCACCGACTGCACGAAAGCTGGCGAGAAAGCCGCAGCGTCGTCGGCGCCGCTGCCGCTGCTGCCGGCCACCTGCACGTACAGGTCGGCGGGCAGCACGACGTCGAGCCAGCGTGTGACCGAATCGCGAAAGCTGGCCACCATCACCGTCAGGGCGACCGCCAAGCTCAGGCTGGCCACCACGCCGCTCACCGCCACGGCCGCGGTGCCGCGCATGCGCCGCGCGCGCTCAATCGCCATCAGCGGCAGCACGCGCGATGCAAACAGGGGCGCAAGCCGGTCGTAGAGCAGGGCGATCAGCCATGGCAGCGCGGTGATGCCGCCGACCAGCAGGAAGCCCACGGACAGGTACGCGGCGATGGGAATGCCTGCCACGGGTGGCGCCGTGGCCAGCCCCGCCCCCGCAACCAGCAGGAGCAGGGGCAGGGGCAGGCCCCAGGCACTGCGCTGGGGAGCGGCGGCGCCCAGCCCCTTGAGCGTCTGCGCCTCCGGCAACGCCTGCGCCGCCCGCGCCGGCCACCAGCCACCGACCAGCGCGGCGGCGACGCCCAGCGCGCCGTACAGCAGTGCGGCCGTACTGCTCCATTGCAGCGTGGGGGCGACCCCGGCGAAGTAGCCGCCACCCAGGTCGCCGCCCAACACGCGCAGGGCGAAGGCCGCCAGCGCCGTGCCCAGTGCGATGCCGGCCACGCTGCCGATACAGCCCAGCACCAGCGACTCGACCAGCACCAGCTGCAGCCGGCCGCGCGGCGTCAGCCCGAGCACGCCGAGCAAGGCGAACTGCTGGGCGCGCTTGGCGACGCTGAGCGCCAGCACCGAAAACACCAGGAAGGCGCCCGTGAAGAGGGCGACCAGCGCCAGCACCGTGAGGTTCACGCGGTAGGCGCGAGACAGGTTGCTCACGCGCTCGGCGGCGTCACCGGGCTCGGCGATCTGCACGTTGGCGGGCCAGCCCGCGGTGCCTTCGAGCGTGCGGATGAAGGCGGCGCGGTCGGTGCCTGGCGCCAGCCGCAGGTCGATGCGCGTGAGCCGGCCGCCGAGGCCGAGCAGGTCCTGCGCCGCGCCGATGTCCATCACCGCCAGCGCCGTCCCGCCCGCCGCCACGGTGCCGGCCACCTGCAGCGTGGCCTGCGTCGCGCCGAGTTGCAGCGTGAGCCGGGACGCATCGGTGCCGATGGCCGTGCGCGCGGCCGCATTGAGAAACACCTGTCCCGGCATGAAGACCGCCAGGCGGACGGCGTCCTTGGCCGGCACGGGCATCAATGCCGGCGCGATGGCGGGCAGCACCAGCGCGTCGATGCCGATGACCCGCAACGGCACGCGCCGTTCGCCGATCCGCGCGGTGGTCTGCGTCTCCACGACCGGGCTGGCGAGCGCGACCTGCGGGTCCTGCGCCAGGCGCGCGAACACCGACTCGTCGAAGTTGCCTTGCGCGGCACGCAGTTCGAGGTCGGGCTGGCCGTTGACCGATCGCACCGCGCTGGAAAATTCGTCGAGCGCCGATGCGTTGATCAGGTGGACGGAGAAGGCCAGCGCCACGCCCAGCATGACGGCCACCACGGCGGCGGCGTTGCGCCAGGGATGATGGCGCAATTCCTGCCAGGAGAAGGTGGTGAGCAGGGCACGCATGCCGTCATTGTGCCGGTGGCGGCTTGTCCTTCGGGCACGAGGAGCGTCCGCGTACAGCCTATGCTTGGCGTCATGCAAGTCCTACCCACCTTCGACGACGTTGTCGCTGCCGCCGTGCGGCTCGACGGCCATGCCCATCGCACGCCCGTGCTGCGTTCTGCCACCGCCGACGCGCGCTGGGGCGCGCAGTTCTTCTTCAAGTGCGAGAACTTCCAGCGCATGGGCGCCTTCAAGTTTCGCGGCGCCTTCAACGCGCTGTCGAGGTTCGACGCGCAGCAGCGCGCCCGTGGCGCCATCGCGTTCTCCTCGGGCAACCATGCGCAGGCGGTCGCGCTGTCGGCGCGCCTGCTCGGCATGCCGGCACTCATCGTGATGCCGCTGGATGCGCCGGCGGCCAAGCTGGCCGCCACACGGGTCTACGGCGCCGAGGTCGTGCAGTACGACCGCTTCACCGAAGACCGCGAGGCGCTGACCCAGCGTTTGGCAGCCGAGCGCGGCATGACGCTGATCCCGCCTTACGACCATCCGGACGTCATCGCCGGCCAGGGAACGGCGGCCAAGGAACTGTTCGACGAAGTCGGCGCGCTCGACCGGTTGTACGTGTGCCTGGGCGGTGGCGGACTGACCGCCGGCTCGGCGCTGTCGGCACGGGCGCTGTCGCCGTCATGCCAGGTGTTCGGCGTCGAGCCGGAGGCGGGCAACGACGGCCAGCAGTCGCTGCGCGCGGGCCACATCGTGCACATCGCCACGCCCGTCACGCTGGCCGATGGCGCACAGACCCAGCACCTGGGCAACTACAACTTCGGTGTGATCCGCCGCGACGTCCACGACATCGTCACGGTGAGCGACGCGCAACTGGTCGACGCAATGCGCTTCTTCGCCGAGCGCATGAAGATGGTGGTGGAGCCGACGGGCTGCCTGGCCTTTGCCGGAGCCTGTGCTGCGGCCGAAGGCGGCGCCCTGCAGGCGGGCGAGCGCGTTGGCGTGCTGGTGAGCGGTGGCAACGTCGACCTGGCGCGCTACGCAGCGCTGCTGGCGGGCTGACCGGCGCTTGGCGCGACTCAGCCCGGCGCCGCCCGCGTCGCCACGCCGTCGGCGCGCAGGTGCAGCACCCGGTCGGCACGCGCTGCGGCGGCCTCTGAATGCGTCACCAGCACCAGCGATGCGCCTTGTTCGCGGGTCTGCGCGAGCAGCACGTCCATCACCTTCGCCGCGGTGGTCGGGTCCAGGTTGCCCGTCGGTTCGTCGGCCAGCAGCAACGCCGGTCGATGCACCAGGGCGCGTGCGATCGCCACGCGCTGCAGCTGACCGCCGCTCAGTTGCTGGGGCAGCCGCGCGCCCATGCCGGCCAGGCCGACCACGTCGAGCATCTGCGCCACGCGCGCCTTGTCGGCGTCGCCATGGCGGCCCAGCAGCATCAGCGGCAGGCTGACGTTCTGTGCCACGTCCAGGTGCGGCAGCACGTGGAAGGCCTGGAAGACGAAGCCCACATGGCTGCGGCGCCACAGCGCGCGGGCTTCGGCGTCGAGCGCGCCGATGTCGGTGCCGTTGTGGGTGACGGTGCCCGCATCCCAGCTGTCCAGCCCCGCCATGCAGTTCAACAGCGTCGATTTGCCGACGCCCGATTCGCCGACGATGGCGACGAACTCGCCGTCGGCCACCGCGAGCGAGACGTTCGCGAACACGGTGCTGTCGCCGTAGTGCTTGGCCAGCCGGTCGATGACGAGACTCATGGCAGCGCACCCACGCGGGCCAGCACCTGCGCCACGGCATCGGCCGCTTCGGCCGCGACGACCTCGCGCTGCGGCATGCTGCGCAGCCACGTGATCTGTCGCTTGGCAAGTTGGCGCGTGGCAGCGATGCCGCGCTCGCGCAGTTCGGCCATCGGCCACAGGCCGTCGAGCGCCTCCCAGGCCTGGCGGTAGCCGACGCAGCGCATCGACGGCAGGTCGGCGACGAGGTCGCCGCGTGCGCGCAGTGCCTGCACCTCGGCCATGAAGCCGCCGGCGAGCATGTCGTCGAAGCGCCGGGTAATGCGTGCATGCAGCCAGCTGCGCTCGGTGGGTTCCAGCGAGATGAACGCAGCGGGCGCCAGGCCCGCCGCGCGGTCGCGCTGGGTCGAATGAAAGTGCGAAAGCGGCCGACCGCTGGCGTGCCACACCTCCAGCGCGCGCTGGATGCGCTGGCTGTCGTTGGGCGCGAGCCGCGCGGCCGTCACGGGATCGACCTCGGCCAGTTGGGTGTGCAGGGCGGGCCAGCCTTGGGCGGTGGCCTGGGCTTCGAGCCGCGCGCGCACGGTCGGGTCGGCAGCCGGCATGTCGTCGATGCCGTCGAACAGCGCCTTGAAGTACAGCATGGTGCCGCCCACGAGCAGGGGCAGCCTGCCTCGCGCATTGATCTCGCCGACAAGGCGCGTGGCGTCGGCCACGAAGGCCGCCGCGCTGTACGGCTCGCGCGGGTCGCGAATGTCGATCAGGTGGTGCGGCACGGCGGCGAGTTCGGCCAGCGTCGGCTTGGCGGTGCCGATGTCCATGCCGCGGTACACCAGGGCGGAGTCGACGCTGACGATCTCGACGGGCCGCGTGCGGGCCAGCGCGAGCGCGACAGCGGTCTTGCCCGAGGCCGTCGGGCCGGCGATCGCCACGTAGCGAAGCTCAGCGGACATGGCTGCAGCCGGAAGAGAAGCTCTCAGGTCGAGGAGAACGAAAAAGGAACGAGGCCGGAGGGTGAGGCATGCGGCCAAGATTAACAAATGCCGGCCCGTCAGGGCATCGTGGCGGTCTGAGCCCGCCGCGCCGTGAACTCAGCTCGACGGCTGGTCTGACACCGCCGTGGCGGTGGTGGCCGGCTTCATGCGGAACAGCTGCGACAGGGCAGAGCGATATTGCGCCTCGCCCACGGAGTTCGCGTTGTAGTGCGAGCCGCCTTCGACCAGCACGAACATCTTGGGCACGGGGGCCGCTTCGTACAGCTTGCGGCCCAGCGTGGGGTTGATCAGGCTGTCGGCCGCGCCGTGCACCACCAGCAGCGGCGAGCCGACGTTCTTGACCTTGTTGATGGCTTCAAAACGCTGGGTGATGAACGGGCCGAAGGGCAGCCAGCCCCACTTGAAGCTGCTCGCCACGTCGTTGATCGACGTGAACGTGCTCTCGACGATGGTGCCGCTCTCGTCCTTGACGTTGGCCGCCAGGTCGATGCCGATGGCGCCACCCAGCGAGTGGCCGAAGATGTAGCGATGCTGTTCGGGATGGCGCGCGGCCAGCCAAGTCCAGGCCGCGCGGGCGTCTTCGCGCGCGGTTTCCTCGGACGGCAGGCCACTGGAGCTCTTGCCGAAACCGCGGTAGTCGATGGCCAGCACCGAAAAGCCCAGTTCGTGCATGCGGCGCATGCGCGGTGCCGAGTTGGCGACGTTGAAGCGCGCGCCATGCAGATACAGCATGACGGGCGTGTCGGCCGATTCGGGCTCGCCGCCCAGCCAAAGTGCATGCAGCCGCGCATGCTCGCCCGTCACGGTCGACTCGAAATCGATCCAGACGTGCTCCATGCCCTCGGTCATGCGCGCGCTGTCGCCCCAGCTGCGGTCGCTGGGTTGGAAGATCCACTGGCGCTGTCGTTCGTCCAGCGTCGCACAGCCGCCCGCCAGGACGGCGACGAATGCGGAGGTTGCTGCAAGCAAGGCCCAACGTTTCATGTGGCAGACAGACAGGCGGATGGCGCCAAAAGTTCAATGTGGTTCACACATGCAACGTACGTGCCCGCCTTTGCGCCGACTATCGCAAACCCTTGGTTTCGTCGCGCAACGGCTTGTAACCCGAAGCGTTGCGCCACGTTCACAGCGCGGCGTTCAGCGCCCGCGCAGAAACAGGCCGTCGAGTTCGCGGATGGACAGCTGGCGCCAGGTGGGCCGTCCGTGATTGCACTGGTCCGAGCGCTCGGTGGCTTCCATCTGGCGCAGCAGCGCGTTCATTTCGTCGAGGGTCAGCCTGCGGTTGGCGCGCACCGCGCCGTGGCATGCCATGGTCGACAAGAGTTCGTTCTGGGCGCGCTGCACCACGGTGCTTGCGTCATGGTGGGCCAGTTCGGCCAGCACGCTGCGCGCAAGTTCGACCGGATCGCTGTCCGCCAGCGTGCCTGGCACCGCGCGCACCGCAAGCGTGCGTGGCGAGAACGGTGTGATCTCCATGCCCAACGAGGGCAGGATGGCCGCGCACGCCTCGGCCGTCGCCACTTCCTGCGGCGTCGCCGCGAAGGTGGCCGGAATGAGCAGGGGCTGGCTGGTGATGGCCGCGCCCTCGAGCTGCACCTTCAGCCGCTCGTAGACGATGCGCTCGTGTGCAGCGTGCATGTCGACCACGATCAGGCCCTGCTTGTTCTCCGCGAGGATGTAGATGCCCTGCAACTGCGCCAGGGCGCGTCCGAGCGGCCACGCGGCGTCGTCGTCCTGGGGGGCGCCAGGCGAGGCTTCGCGCGCGTAGGCGATCGATGCACTGTCGTGGAAGGGCGTGCCTGCAAACGCATCGGTTGCGTCCGCTGCCGGCACAGGGAGCGGCACAGGGGCCGGCGCCGTGGGCCACATCGCCGCTGCGTCGCCCGTACCGCGTGGCGCGCCGAACTGCATGGACGGCTGCGACCAGCGTGGCAACCCGCCTGCGTCGCCGGCCGGTGACTGCAGCTTGAAGAAAGGGGTGCCGGCAGGTACCGCGGCGTCACCCGCACGCGGCGCTGCCAGCGCGTCCTCGATGGCGTGACGGACCGCCTGGTGCACTTCGCGACCGTCGCGAAAGCGCACTTCGATCTTGGTCGGATGGACGTTGACGTCGACCCGCGACGGGTCTATTTCCAGGTAAAGCGCATAGACCGGCTGACGCTGGCCGTGCAGCACGTCTTCGTAGGCGCTGCGCACGGCATGCGACAACACCTTGTCGCGCACGAAGCGGCCGTTGACGTAGAAGAACTGCTGGTCGCCGCGCGAGCGGGCCGCATCGGGAATGCCCGCGCGGCCGACCACGCGCACCGCGCCGCCGACGTGCGACACCGCCACGCTCTGCGCCACGAAGGTGTCGCTCAGCGCATCGGCCAGGCGCTGGTCGCGGTCGGCGGCGGCGCGCCACTGCTCCACCAGCTTGCCTTCGTGCCACACCGCAAAGCCGACGTCGGGCCGCGCCAGCGCATGGCGGCGCGTGGCCTCGATGCAGTGCGCCAACTCGGTGGCGTCGGTCTTGAGAAACTTGCGGCGCGCGGGTGTGGCATAGAACAGCTCGCGCACTTCGACGGTGGTGCCGGTGGCACGCGCGACCTGGCGCAGCTCGCCGGTGCGGCCGTCCAGCGCGTGGGCGGCATCGGCGCCTGCGGCGCGCGACACCAGCGTGAGTTCGGCGATGGCATTGATGGCGGCCAATGCTTCGCCGCGAAAGCCCATGGTGCCCACCGTTTCCAGCTCGCTCAGGCTGGCAATCTTGCTGGTGGCGTGGCGGCGCAAGGCGACGCTGAGTTCTTCGCGCGGGATACCCTGGCCGTCGTCCTCGATGGCGATGAGCCGCACGCCGCCGGCCGACAGGCGCACGGTGATCTGGCGGGCGCCCGCGTCCAGCGCGTTGTCCAGCAGTTCGCGCACCACCGACGCTGGCCGCTCGACCACTTCGCCGGCGGCGATCTGGCTGATCAACTCGTCGGGGAGCTCGCGGATCTGACGGCGCAGGCCCGCTTCTGCCGGCCGGGTCGTGGGAGTGGAGGAAGGAAGTGCGCTCACCGGCCCATTTTAAGAGCCTGCCCCTGTCCGGCAGGAGCGCCGACCGAATGGCCTCTCAGCGTCTGCGACGGCGACTCGCCGAAGCGGCGGCGGTAGTCGGTCGAGAACCGGCCCGCATGCATGAAACCATAGCGCGCCGCCAGCGCCGCGACCTGCAGCGGTTCGCCGTGGCGCGCAGCGGTACGCAGTTCGCTGCGCACGCGTTCCAAGCGCTCGCGCCGCAGGAATTCCATCGGGCTCTCGCCGCAGTGCGTGCGAAAGGCAGTCTGCAGCGCGCGGGCGCTGACGCCCGTGTGCGCGCAGAGCTCGGCCAGTGTCACCGGCAGGTCGAGCCGCTCGGCCAGCCAGGCCTGGGCGCGGCGCACGGCACGCGGCACCACGTCGTGCCGCGGCCCGTCGTGCAGCAGGTGCGCGTGGTTGTGCGGCAGGCACAGCAGCAGGCTGGCCATGAGGTAGCCCTCGGCCTGCATCGCCAGCGCGCTGCCGGTGAAGGCGCGGTCCGGGCTCGACTCCAGCGTCTCGCGAAGGCAGCGGATGAAGCCGTGCACGGGCGCCAGCGCCGGCGCTTCGAGCGGCACGGCCAGATCGAAGACCAGGGGCGCACCTACGGGCTGCTGCGCCAGATGCTCCAGCTGCCGCTGCATCCCGATGCGCGACAGCTTCAGGATCAGGTGCGGGCTGTCGTCGTGCCACCGCATGCCGAGCGCTTCGGTCGGCGAGGCGAGCGATGCGGTGCGCGTGTCGGCGCGCATCTGCTGCGTGCCGCAGCGCACGTCGGCGCCGCCACGCAGCGGAATCTGCAGCAGGAAGAAGTCGCGCAGCCGGCCGGGATGGATGTCCACGCCCGGGCCGTACTGCACGTAGTTCAGGCTGGCGTCGCGATGCAGCAGGGCGCTGTGATGGCAGGCGTCCAGGCGCTGCCGGGGCGCGGTGGTGGAGAGCTCGTGCGGACAGAACACGCGTGCCACGAAGTCGCGGGTCTCGTCGAGGTCGTGGCTGTCGAACAGGCGGTAGGGCGCGAGCGGCAGCATGGATGTCGAAGCGGATGGCGGGCAAAGAGCGATGTCCATGGCGTTGAACCTCGTGGCGGCGGTGGGGACTGCCTGCGTCAAGCAAGCGGCGGGCCGGCATGACCGTGCGCTGCAGCGCTCCGGCGAAGAAAACTGCGTTTGCTGCACAGGCCCGGCGTTTCGCGGACAGTGCCGGCCCGCTTCGCTTTCTATCCTGCATTCCTCCATGCAACAAGAGGACAGACCATGTTCAACGGATTCGAAGACCTGCGCGGGAAGAGCGCCATCGTCACCGGCGGCGCGACGCTCATCGGTGCCGCCGTGGTGCGTGCGCTGCACCAGGCCGGGGTGAAGGTCACGGTGGCCGACATCGACGTCGTGGGTGGCCAGGCATTG
>Ga0247813_10000602_pt1 | contig 31886 bp, 27 predicted proteins | sample UWRJL169409C1_FD_180719 | JGI IMG/M metagenome (GOLD analysis project Ga0247813, IMG submission 180719) | Plant litter microbial communities from Arlington Agricultural Research Station in Wisconsin, United States - UWRJ-L169-409C-1 | ecosystem: Environmental > Terrestrial > Plant litter >... | reverse complement strand
CGCTATCGGAAGCGAGTTTGCATATTTCTACAATACCATGGGCACCAAAGTGACGATCGTTGAGTTCATGCCACGTATCGTGCCGGTGGAAGATGAAGATATCAGCAAGGAAATGGAAAAGCAGTTCAAGAAACAAGGTATCACCATCATGACCAACAGCGAAGTAACCAAAGTGGATACCAGCGGTGCAGGTGTGAAAGCAACTGTAAAAACAGCAGATGGCGAAGTGGTACTTGAAGCAGATATCCTGTTGAGTGCAGTAGGTATCGTGGCAAATCTTGAAAATCTTGGTTTGGAAGAACTGGGTGTAAAAACTGAAAAAGGGAAAATTGTCGTAGATGCTTATCAGCAGACAAGCGTACCGGGTTTATACGCTATTGGCGATTGTACACCGGGCCAGGCTCTGGCACATGTGGCTACCAAAGAAGGTATCAACGCGGCTGAACACCTGAGCGGACATAAAGTAGACGTTTTGGATTACAATAATATTCCGGGTTGTACCTACACTTCTCCTGAGATCGCTTCGGTAGGTTATACTGAAAAAGCGGCTAAAGAAGCAGGTTATGAAATAAAAGTGGGCAAATTCCCGTTCATAGCAAGTGGTAAAGCTGTTGCAGCCGGTGCCACCGAAGGTTTTGTAAAAGTGATCTTCGATGCGAAATATGGAGAATTCCTTGGATGCCATATGATCGGCATGAACGTTACGGAGATCATCGCGGAAGCAGTTGTTGCCCGTAAGCTCGAAACAACGGGTTACGAACTGATGAATGCGGTTCACCCGCACCCTACCATGAGCGAAGCGCTGAAAGAAGCTACAGCAGCTGCTTATGGAGAAGCAATCGATATTTAAGTTGTGAGATGTGAGTGGAGAGTTGACAGGAAAGCATTCTCTATCAGAAAATGTTACCGTTGTCCTATCTAAAGTCATTTAAGTTTGAAAAACTGCTGGCAACTCACATCTTACATCTGACAACTTTTTATAAGCATGAAGAAGAAAGGGATTGCAGGGAAACCTGTGGTCCTTTTTTTGTTTTACGCAAAGGCGCAAAGAGGAAATACAAAAGGCGCAAAAAAACAAGATGATTTTTTGCGCCTTTGCGAAATCTTTGCGACTTTGCGTGAAACATCCTCGCCATGATCTCCAAGCCTGAAATAAAAGACGTAGAAAGTTATCTCGCGGGCTTTCCTGCTGCTACGCAAAAATTATTAAAGCAACTACGCTCCACCATCCGCAAAGCTGCACCTGGAGCGGAGGAATATATCGGTTACCAAATGCCGGCGTACAAACTTAATGGCCCGTTGGTATACTTTGCCGGTTACGAACGCCACATCGGGTTTTACCCTGGCGCATCGGGAATAGAAAATTTCAAGAAAGAAATATCTATTTATAAAAATGCAAAAGGATCAGTACAATTTCCGCTGGATGCGCCGCTGCCACTTGACCTTGTGAAACAGATCGTCACATTCCGCATCCGAGAAAATCAGGATAAAGTTGCGGCTAAAAAAAATGCGCAGAAGAAATCTGCAAAATAAACCCTGCCCACATGCTTAATCTTGTTACGAATGATATTGCCGATCAACGGCTGCTTTCCGGCTCTTTTGATGCGATACGGTTGAAAGATAACCTAACCATTGTTTTGGATGAAGAAGAAAAAACTGCCGTGATGCGCCAGACGATAGATGCATTGCGTATGCCGAATGGCGGGCAGTTTTCCTTCCAGAATTTATTCAGGATAGATGCACCGAACGGGACTTTTTATATCGCCCAGGTGCTTATAGGCTACCCGTCACCGTTAGGAGGCAGGGGATCGCAAACGTTCGAGGCAAAGTATTCCTATCATACGATCGGTATTGCAAAAATGAAGACAGATCTTGGTATCACCAACCTTCGGCCAGAAAACAAGATAGATAAATTACTGGAGATCGTGTTCAGGAATGATATAGATTTTGAGGGCGCCGAGCGGTTCAATGATACTTATTACCTGGCATCCGACAACAGGAAAAAGGTAGAGGAATATTTCAACCGATCTTTTATCGAAGCGATCGCAAAACATGAAGACGTATTGCTCAGTACCAGAAACAAGCAGCTTTATATTTCTTTTACCGATCCGTTAAACACGATGCAGTCAAGGGCTGTGGAAGATATATTCAGGGCTGCGAATTTTTTATCCCGTTAAAACATTTATGATCCGGGCTTCCATCATAACTTTGAAATTATTTCGTATCATTCATTTTTTTTGCAAATGGAAAAAGTTTATACCGTCGACAAAGAATATGATACCCATCCTTTTGCAGAGCAAAAACTTGCTGAAGGAGATTATGAAAACTGCTCATTCATTAACTGCGATTTTTCTAACGCAGATATCAGCCTGGTAAATTTTATTGAATGCAATTTCAACGGTTGTAATTTCAGTTTAGTCAATTCGGCCAATACGGGCTGGCGCAATGTCACTTTCAAAGATTGCAAAATATTAGGCGTTCATTTTGACCAATGCAAACCGCTGCTGTTTGAAGTCCGGTTTGAAAAATGCCTGCTCAATTTTTCTTCCTTCTATAAGTTAAAAGCAAAAGGGACATTATTCAATGATTGTATCCTCCACGAAGTTGATTTCACTGAAGCGAATATGGCAGAAGCCATTTTTAAGGACTGCGACCTTACCGGAACTGTGTTTGATGAAACCAACCTGGAACACGCGGATTTCCGCTCTGCCCGCCACTACTCCATTGATCCTGAAATCAACAGAATAAAAAAGGCGAAATTTTCTTCGGATGGAATTGCTGGTTTGCTAGATAAGTACGATATCAGCATCGATTGATTATTGTCGCAATCAACCCTATAAAAGGCTCTTTTGCACCCATGATGTTATTTTAAATCGAAATAGTTTTGTAAAGAAGTTGCGGGTAACGGGTTGCGGGAGATGGCTTGTTTACAAAATGCTCTCTGCGAGATCTCTGCATTCTCCGGCACTCTGCGGTTAGCGAAACTTTTTTTCACCGCAGAGAAAAAGAGTAAACAGAGGTGTGGCAGAAAATATTTCACACATGGTTAATCACCTGAAACCCGAAACTAATCTACCACTCCTATCGTCAATTAAATAAATAAACATCATGGCAACAGCAAATCCTTATTTGAATTTCAATGGCAATACCGAAGAAGCATTCAACTTTTATAAATCCGTTTTTGGAGGTGAATTCGCTACATTCCAGCGTTTCGAAGGCTCGCCGGGGTGTGAACATATCCCACTTGGCGAACAGAAAGGCATCATGCATGTGGCATTGCCTATTTCTGCAAATTCCATATTGATGGGAACAGATGTGCCAAGCGTTATGCCTCAGGTTACGATGGGCACCAATATTTCCATTTCGTTGAATGCAGAAAGCGAAGAAGAATCGCATAAATTGTTCAATGGTTTATCTGCCGGCGGAAAAGTGGACATGCCTTTGGAAAAAATGTTCTGGGGCGCATTGTTCGGAATGCTGACCGATAAATTCGGCATACAATGGATGGTGAATTACGATTACGGACAATCAAAATAATTTATTTCAACCACATGCGTTTCTTACCTAGCATAGAAATTTTCCGGACGGATGTGTACGATCGTGCCGAAGCCGACATGATCGTACAACAATTGAATGCCGCTTTCACAGCATATCTTATCAATTTCGACCTGCACGATTGCGACCGTATACTCAGGATAGAAAATCGTTCGGGAAGAGTTGCCCCCGAAAGGGTCATCAAAATGATGCAGCAACTCGGTTATGAAGCAATATTACTTTAAGTTGGAAGAAACCGGATCACGGATTTTAGATTGATTAGGGGATTGCACAGATTATTTTGCTGGTGCAAAATGAAAATGCAGTTTGATAAAATAGTGTAATTTTTATCAAACTTCATTTCATTTTTACAAAGTAAAAAACGATCTGTGCAATCCCCTAATCAATTTGTAATCCGTGATATTAATTTCCTGATCGGATTTCCTGTCCGGCCACATAAATACTCATCCTGATCTCATCGGCATAGATCAATCCTTTATCTGTAACACCAGCTTTCTGTGGTTTTGAAAGTGTCACCACCTGTGCTTCTCCGGTAACGTAAATTTTATTGCCCGGCTTAACAATGATCGCGGTAGCTTCATCAATACCAATGCAAAGTTTATCCGGATATTCGGCTAATGCCGATATAAGCCTGTTGTAGCGGCTACGGACAATGAAATGCTGATCCACTATCGCATTTTTTAATAAGCCAAGTCCGGGTTCAAATTCTATATTTCCTTTTACCACTTTCTTGAAAGTCGCATTATAACCCGCTTTGCCCAGAAGTTCATTACCGGTGATCATCTGCTCACTCATTACTGCCGCACCCGCACTGGTACCTGCTATGGTTGCCCCATTCTCATATGCCTGCCGGATTATTGTTGCAACGGAATTATGTTTGATCGACTTCATGAATCTTGATTGATCGCCGCCGGAAATAAATATCAGTCTGGCTTTAGCCAGTGAATCCAGTCTTGCTTTGGGCGCATCGCCGCTATCAAACCGCAAACAGTATATTGGATTAAGATTAATTCCTTCCAGTGATTTTTTCATGTAAAAAAAAGCGCTATCCGGTTCTTCACTCGCCATTGGCAATACGACAATATAATCTGAGGGCGACAGCTTCGCCACGTCCAGCATGGTTTTCATCAGTTGCGGGCCACGATTGCCCCCACCAATGATGAACAAGTTTCCGGATTGCGCCAGCATCGTTACAGGCACGGCAATCAGCAGCAGAAAGGAAAGTGTACGTTTAAGCATACATGAATATAGTGATAATGGATAATGTTATAATGGATAATAATATAATGCACAAAGTTATAATGGAAAATATTTCAAATGATAATGTTCTGCTCTGCATTATAACATTATCCATTAATGAAATTATCCATTGTACTATTATCCATTGTACTATTATCCATTTAATTATTATCTTTCTGAATGCAAAAAAATCAATACCGTATCAATTCGATCGATGTACTTCGTGGCCTGGTAATGATCATCATGGCGCTGGATCACACCCGCGATTATTTTCATAGCGGCGCGATCACCGCTGACCCGATGAACCCGGAAACAACCACTATCCCATTATACTTCACCCGCTGGATCACCCATTATTGTGCGCCGATATTCGTATTACTTTCGGGTATCTCCGCATTCCTTTCTTCAAAAAATAAAAGCCCGAAGGAGGCTTCTGCATTCCTTATCAAACGCGGAATATGGTTGGTATTGGTGGAAATTGTGATCGTGACATTGGGCATATTTTTTAATCCGTTGTACAACTTCATCATGCTGCAGGTCATCTGGGCCATTGGTTGCAGTATGATCCTGCTCGGTTTGTTGTTGCGCATTTCCGGTAAACTCATACTGCCGATCGGGCTGCTATTGGTGCTCGGGCACAATGCGCTGGATTATGCAAACCTTCCTGATACCGGCTTTGCGGGAAATATGTGGAAAGTCTTTTTCACTGCAAGAGGAACGATCATCTCTTTGAACCCTACACATTTGATCGGTGCTTTTTACGCTATATTGCCCTGGACAGGCATCATGTTTATCGGATACGGAATGGGCCGCTGGTTTGTAAAAGAAATGGATGCCGGCAAGAGGAAAAGATCATTGCTGGTTACTGGTTTCTCGATGACCCTGTTATTTATCGTAAGCCGCTTGCTGCAGGGTTATGGCGATCCGGGCAGATGGATTAATGGTGAGCATAGCTTTCTTTCTTTTCTCAATACCAGCAAATATCCGCCTTCGTTGCAATACACCTGTATGACACTTGGCCCGGGGTTGATTTTACTGGCGCTCTTTGAAAACATTAAAGCAAGTTGGACGAACGTCGTCAGTGTTTATGGCCGTGTGCCTTTCTTTTATTATATCCTGCATATTTACCTGCTGCATTTTCTACTGGTGATTTTCTTCTTCGCAAGTGGATATAGTGTTTCACAAATCGCCAGCGATCCACCGTTCCTGTTCCGGCCAGCTAATTTCGGTTACGGACTGGCGATCGTATATATCATCTGGATTTCGGTAGTGGCCGCTTTGTACCTGCCCTGCAAATGGTTCAATAAATATAAAATGGAACATGGGCAGTGGTGGCTGAAATACCTGTAAACAATTACGAATTAAAAAATTACGAATTACGAATTGATTGAAGCGAAAGGGGATCGCTGATTAAAAATGATTCCGCTAATTACGCAGATTTTTTCTGTAAAGAAGAAAACGAAAATGCAGTTTATAAATTCTGGAACTTTTATTAAAGTTCCAGAATTTATAAACTGCATTTCTGTTTTTACGAAGTAAAAATAATCGGCGAAATCCTTTTATCCTTTTAAAATCAGCGATTCTTTTATCCGCTTCATACTTCGCTGTAATTCGTAATTGACAATTCGTAATTAATTTTACTTTCCGAATACCTTTTTCAACAATCCCGTTACCTGTGCCGCCGGATCCTTACGGATCTTTTGTTCTTCTTGTCCGATGGAATAAAAGATTCCGGTCATTGCTCTTTCAGTAACGTAAGATGATAAATCTGTATTGACAGGTTTGGAGCCAAAGGCCAATTTATTATACGCGGTAAAAACATCTTTCCAATATGTGGTGGCGTTTACTTTTGCAAGGGACGCTTCAATTACAGGACGCATTTTTTCCGTGAGCTGAGAGGTAGTGCTTGCTTTAAGATAGTCAGTCGCGGCGAAATCACCACCCCGTAATATTTTCAGTCCGTCGGTAACAGTCATTCCTTTTACCGCATTGATAAAGATCGTGGAAACACCTCCTGCAGCATCTTCGGCGGCACGGTTCATGGACAATATGGCTTTATCTACCAATGCTCCCATCCCTACTTTCCGCAGGGTAGCTTCCGCTTTTTTCGCTTCTTCCGGCATGAGGATCTTTAATGCGGCATCTTTGAAGAAACCATCAGGCTTGCTTAATCTTTTTGCAGCACTGTCTGTACCGATTGTTAACGCTTCTTTTAACCCGCTGATGATCTCGTCGTTTGATAAGCCATTGCCCGATCCCAGCCCTTTGATACTTCCCAAAATGGAACTTCCGCCTCTCGAACCGACGGATGTAGTGTCTTTGGTAGTTGCCTTTTTGAGTTTGCCAAGGATACCTTGTGCATTGGTGTTTGCGGCAGCAAAAACTACCAGCATTAAGAATGTAAATTTTTTCATATCGATCTAGAGATAAGTGTGCAACAAATTTACCGCCTGTTATGCTAAGGTACGGTTAAAATATATTGGGGAAATTTAGTAGTATTGGGCATTAATAATTAATAATTGTTCAACCTGAGATTATTTTAGTGATATGCCATTTATCTACTTAGGAATTAATTAATTCATCATTCATTATTAATTTAAACATATGAAAATAGCAGTCCTCGGTACCGGGATGGTAGGCAGAACGATCGCAAAAGATCTTGCCACAAAAAATGATGTCACTTCTTTCGATATCAGCGAAAACAATCTTTCCCTTTTGCAGGGAATCGCCCGCATTAACACCGTTGCGGCCGATCTTATGGCGTATGAGCAATATGCACAATGGCTGCAAAATTACGATATGGTGGTATGTGCCGTACCTGGTTTCATGGGTTATAAAGCGCTGGAAGCGATCATCCGCAGTAAAAAAAATGTGGTGGACATTTCCTTTTTCCCGGAAGATGCTTTGGAACTGCATGAACTGGCGGTAGAAAATGGAGTAACCGCCATTGTTGATTGCGGCGTAGCACCCGGAATGAGCAATCTTGTACTCGGACGGTACAATGAGCTCATGCAGGTGAAAAGTTTTGAATGCATGGTAGGTGGATTGCCGAAGCAACGGATCAAACCGTTTGAATACAAAGCGCCTTTCTCGCCGGTGGATGTGATTGAAGAATACACCAGGCCGGCACGATATGTTGAAAATGGCCACGTGGTAACCAAACCGGCACTCAGCGATGCGGAACTGATCGATTTCGAGTATGCCGGCACGTTGGAAAGTTTCAACACAGATGGCTTGCGTAGCATTTTATTTACCATGAAACATATCCCGGACATGAAGGAAAAAACCCTTCGTTACCCGGGGCATATCGACCTCATGATCGCTTTGCAGAAAGCAGGATTTTTCAGCACGGAAAGTCTGCAGGTAAAAGGAAAAGAGATCGTACCGCTGGATGTCACTTCCAGGATATTGTTTGATCAATGGAAACTGGGAGCCGAAGAACCTGAATTTACGCTGATGAATATCGTAGTGAAAGGCATCATGAATGAAAAGGAAACTACGGTACGCTATTTCCTGTACGACGAATATGACCCTGCTACCAAAACGGCTTCCATGAGCCGCACCACAGGCTACACCTGCACCGCCGCGGTGAATATGCTGGCAGAAGGGCTGTTTATTCAAAAAGGCGTTTTCCCTCCGGAATTAATAGGTAAGGATGAAAAATGCTTTGAGTTTATTTTAAATTATCTGAAAGAGAGAAATGTTGTGTACAGGAAGACGGTTGTTAGTGGCTAGATATTAGTTTCTGGTTACTTAGCGGATAGTCCACTTATTGATTGTCATCCTGAGCATGTCGAAGGGTGCTTATCAAGTACTCTTTGGCAACCCTTCGACAAGTTCAGGGAGACAGACTTCTCAGGATTTCCAAACTAAACAGATCCAGCAACCATTATTCAGCATCAAAATATCCCGCATAAGAAAAGAGCTTCATCCCTGAAGCTCTTTTCTTTTATTACAAATTTCATATTTATTGCGGTAGCATCACCTGGTCGATCTTATGCAACACTCCATTGAGGTAAAACTGGTCGCTGGTACCACCCGGTGCCGGCGTAGGGTTGATAAGTATATTAGATGCAGTGGCATTTGCGATACCTTTTGAAGTAGCGGAAGATACCAATCCACCAGTGAAGGTAGCCTGCAACCCGATACCCGGATGGCTCGGAACAGCGCCGTTCAACAAGGTTGGGAAATTTCCGGCTGTTGTCGGGAAGTTATTGGTAAATGCCCTTACACCCAGCAAATGATATACTACTATTCCTTTTACGGTAGTGGCTGTTAATGCGCCATACAATGCAGGATTGCTGAATACTGTTGGTGAAGAAGCCAGTGCGGTAGCCTGTGTCAAAGCGATAGCCGGTGCCTGAGCAGCAGCCAGAGCAGGCGCCTGTGCAGCAGCTTCCTCAGGGGTTGCGCCACCGGAGATCAATTGTGCAGTGATCACCGGGATCAACTGTGCAGTTACCATAGGTACCAAAGCCTGGTAAATCGCACCGGTAAGTGTTGCCTGGAAAGCAGCATCAGTAGGCGCATAAACCGTAAGGTTAGCACCGATGTTCAGCAAAGCTCCCTGTAATGAACCAGATGCAGTTACCGCTACCCCACTGTCTGCACGGAGGATCGCAGCTTTCAGGTAAGTAAGCCCGGCATCCGCGTTGATCCTGTCCCAGAGGTATTGGCTCGGCGGAACGGAAAGCGCCGCTATCTCATGATACACACCATTTGCGGCAGCATTGTCAACTGAAACGATGGGAATATTATTCAACCATGCACCATTCCTTGTAGAAGGGAAAGTGGTGAGCCTGAGCAATGCACTCACTGTTGGCGCAGGGTTCAGGATGGTCGGGTATTGAAAATTCGGGAAAGTAGCAGGAATGTTCGCCGCCATTACTTTTTGCGGGATGATATGGTAGCGTACGATCGTATCCGCCTGTCCTGCCCTTAAAGCAGTATTGATGAATCCTACATAAACAGGATCCGGTGAACCTGCCGGCACAAGGCCTCCGGATAGCGCAGTGATAGCAGACCTGATAGCCGCGTTGGTTGGAACAAAAAGTGTATAAGTAGCCGTTTTGTTGTTCAGCAAAGTAAGGTTGGCTGCACCACCTCTTACCATTATTTTATAAAAAAGACTGTCATTCGGGTTCGCCTTCACTGCATCCGCCAGGCCTAATCCACTTGGAGGGGTAACTGGCGATATGGCTGGAGTACCGGTAATTTCGGGCATGTCCTTATTACAAGCCGTCAGTACCGCCATGGCTGCAATAGCAATCAGGGAACCTGTTTTTATGTTATTGATAATATGTTTCATGATCAATTTTTTAATTTTTTAATTGCTTTACTAGTAAATGTTGTAACCGAAGCTTACATAATATAAACCTCCAACACGTGAGTTACCAATGGCATTGTAATAGTATTGATTCAGCAGGTTGTTAGCACCTACTTTCAACACTGATTTGGTAGTTGGCAACTTGTAGCTGAATTGCGCATCCAACGTCTGTACCGAAGGAACCGTTCCATTTGCAAGGTCTCCCTGATAGTAGAACTCATCCTGCCACCTGTAAGCCACTGTAAAGCCCAGGCGTTTTTCTTTACCAAATCCGCTGTTGCTGATGGAAGCATTCACTTTGTATTTTGGTGAGTTGAAGTTTGCGATGATGTTGGTTGGAACATCATCCAGATTATCTGAGGCAGCATTCACGCTAAGTGTGAAGTTGCGTGGCAACCTGTAATCGAAGCCGATACCGAAACCATAGGTTTTCAGCTTGCCATCAGCATTGATCGGAACTGAGTAGATCTGCCCGTTGGTAGTATCTGCCAGGGTGATAGCCGATCCTGTTTTAGATTGCACCACATTCTTACGTGCAAGGAAATCTGTGAACTTACCGAAATAACCGTAAACATCTACCAGCAATTTAGAATCCATCAGCAAACCTTTGTAACCAACTTCAAATGAAGAAAGTGATTCTGGTTTCAGTTTAGTGAACGGAGCAGCAACTACTTTACCTGCACGCAGTGAATCCCTGTCGTAGATAGGATTTCCGCTGAAGTTGTAAATGCTGTTGAAAGCGTCGTTACCCCCGATGAGTTTGTAAGACAACAGATCAAGGTTGATCCATTGCTGCTGTGTGGATGGGAAACGATAAGCTGTCTGGTAAGACAACCTGATGTTATTGTTTTCTGCAACTTTCACTACCGCGGTTACCCTTGGGGTGAAACGGCCGTCGAAGTTTTCGTTTTTATCATACCTTCCTGAAGCTGTCAACTTAACTATTCCCAGATCCCTTGAGGCCTGGATGAAAGCGCCTACTTCACGGATACCGATCGTACCTGCGGTATCTGCAAACAAAGTACCCTGTGAATTCAATACATAGTTCCTGTAGTTTGCACCAACAAGGATATCTGCAAAATCTTTGGTGAACCTTGAGAAGTTGTAGTTTCCTTCTACGCTGTAAAGATCAGTCCTGTCGAGCAATGCTCCACCTTTTGGTACAGGTATCTTCGCAACTTTCTCATACAAGGAACGGAACTGAGGAGTACCAACTTTTGGCCTCCCCTGATCAGCTACGCCCCTTGCGATCTGGTGAGCTTCAAAATCAGATAGACCACCCAATTTTGCACCAAGGAAAGCCTGGCCATATTGTGCAAACCAGCCGGTAGAACCTGCACTTGGTTTCCATGATTCGTTGAAGTTTTGTGTGGTTGCCGCAAGATTGTAGGTACCACCGGCATTTTCCTGGGTGGTATATGCACGGAACATCCAGTCTTTGTTCAACAACTCAAACTTGTATTGTCCCATTTTGAAATCCTTGATGGAATACCTTGAAGCACCTGTATAAATGGTGTTACCTGTTCCCCAATAACCAGCAAGGACCGCTTCTGTACCCGGAGAAAGTTTATAATGGAAAGAACCTCCTAATTTGAAGTTAACCGTGTTTGGGTTGATCAGTTCCTGTTCAGTATAACCTGTACGGGATACCACAATTGGTTTGGTAGTAAGTGTTGCAATGTAAGGAGCCAGGAAAGGAGCTGCTGCTGCGGCACCATTCAATACCTGGCGGATATCCGCGTTGGTTTCATCACCATATACGTTCACACCATCAAAGCCCGGATCGCTGATCCTGTTGCCTGGTTTCAATACACCGGCAGACCTGTCGTAATTCCTGTAATCAGTACCGATCCAGTCTTTCGCCTGTACCAGTTCTGTTGTCAGTTTGAAAGCGAATTTCTCTGATATTTTTTTACCCCACCTTAAAGCAAGGTTGTAGTAAGGAGAAGCGGGCCTTTCTTTCGCGTCAGTATGCATGATACCGGTTTTTACCACATAAGATAAACCCTGGTATTTGAAAGGATTTTTGCTGGTCATCAGCAAAGTACCGTTCATACCGCCCGGGCCATACAATGCAGAAGACGCACCTGACAGCAACTCAAGGTTGTCTATGTCCAGTTCGTTGAGGCCAATGATGGAACCTACGGAGAAATTCAGGCCTGGTGCCTGATTGTCCATACCATCCACCAACTGATTGAATCTTGTATTACCGCTACCGCCAAACCCACGGGTGGTTGGCGCTTTAAAAGTAAGAGAAGAAGTGGTTACGTCTACACCTTTGAGGGTGCTGATCACATCGTAGAAGTTAGCCGCCGGAGCATTCCTGATCGCTGCTGCACTTACCCTTTCGATAGAAACCGGTGATTCCAGGATCTTCTGTGGAACACGCGATGCGGATACTACTACTTCTTGTCCAAGTGAATTAGATGGTACGAATTTTACAGATACCGGAGTAGCTGCACTCGTTACACTAACTTCCTGTTGCTCATAGCCGATAGATGAAAAAATCAACGTAACAGGCAGACTTTTGGTCGTGATGCTGAAATTACCCTTGTCATCCGTGTAAGTTCCAGTTTCCGACCCTTTAATGGTTACTGATACAGCTGCGGATTTCTCTGAGGTGGCGCTGTTCTGCACATTACCGCTGATGGTCACATTTTGTGCGTAAGCCGACATTGCGAAAATGTTAGCCAGTACAAATACGACCAAATAGCTCGTAATTCTTTTCATATAGCTTTGTTTTGGTTTGTAAATTATCAGCAAAATAAGCATAGTTCTCATGTTTTAAAATTTTATTTTTGAACGGGTTGTTGAAAGTTTTGCCGCCCTATAAAATGTTATCTCAAAACAACGTGGTATTTTAGCGCATGGCAACTTTTGAATTCCCCGGGCAAACCGTTTTTTATAGTGGAAAAGTGAGAGATGTATACAGTATCGGCGATGACCTTTTAGTGATGGTGGCAAGCGATCGTATCTCGGCTTTTGATGTGATCTTACCACGGCCGATCCCCTACAAAGGGCAGGTGCTTAACCAGATCGCGGCATACATGCTCAAAGCCTGTGAAGATATCTGTCCCAACTGGCTTCTCCGCTCCCCTGCTCCCAATGTAAGCATAGGCAAAAGATGCAATCCTTTTAAAATAGAAATGGTGGTTCGCGGAAACCTTACCGGTCATGCCTGGCGCACGTATCAATCAGGAAGCCGGGTACTTTGCGGGGTAACACTTCCCGAAGGATTGAAAGAAAATGATTTTTTCCCTGCCCCTATCATCACTCCTTCTACCAAAGCATCCGAAGGGCATGATGAAGATATCAGTAAAGAGGAGATCATCGCACAGGGAATCGCTTCGGCGGAAGAATGGGCTGTTCTCGAAAAATATGCGTTGCAATTATTTGAAAGAGGAAAATCGATCGCCGCAAAACAGGGATTGATACTGGTGGATACAAAATATGAATTCGGTACGCTGGGAAATGAGATCGTGCTGATGGATGAAATACATACTCCTGATTCTTCCCGGTATTTTTACGCGGAAGGTTTTGATGAACGCCAGGCAAAAGGTGAAAAACAAAAACAGCTCAGCAAGGAATTCGTTCGTGAATGGCTCATCCAAAATAATTTCATGGGCAAGGAAGGGCAAATCGTTCCCGAGATGACGGATGAATGGATACAGACCATCAGCAAACGCTACATCGAATTGTATGAAAATATTATCGGCGAAAAGTTTCAACCTGAAAGTTTATCTGATGATGAAACCTATGCAAGGATTGTGGCATCACTGGATGAATTGAAGGGTTAATGTAGAATTTAGTTCCCAACTATCCTCCATAATCAATATCCCGGCAGGAGTTTAAGACTGATTTACCGTTGGCATAGCTTTTGGATTTTATGGTTAAAATATTTTTAACCTTTAATTTAAATACTATGTCAAGTCTGCTCTACACCATTGCTGTGATACTGGTTATCATCTGGGCAATTTCATATTTCGGTGGATATTATACCGGCGGGATCATTCATATATTATTGGTAATCGCTATCATAGCCGTATTACTGAGAGTGATTTCCGGCAACCGGCCAGTTTAATACAAAACAACACTTTTGAATGGAAAAGAAAAAAGCGGTGGAAAATGCACTACTCGCTGTTATCGGGATCGGGTTGATCACCACTGCGGTTGTGCTTCTTGCAAAAAGAAAAAGATCGGAGGGACGTGAAGAAACGGATGTCCGTAGAATCACTTCCTACGACGATTATGAAGATGATCCGAACGACCTGAGATCTTTTTCAGAAACAGGGATCTATTTATAATGGATAATGTTATAATTGACAATGGACAATATGCGATGTCTATGAGGAAAATCATATTCGCATATTGTCCATTGTTCTATTATCCATTTATCATGGGATGGGAAGATTACAGATGAACTTGCTTCCTTTACCCGGATCAGATTGCACTGTTATACTTCCTCCGTTTTTCCCCATAAATTCACGGCACAATAAAAGCCCCAAGCCTGTTCCCGATTCATTCGCCGTTCCTTTGGTGGTATAAAATTCGTCTCCGAATAATTTACTGATATTTTCTGTACTGATGCCAGTCCCGGTATCCTCTACAAACAGTTCCACACCTGATGCATGCTGGGCTGCGCCAATACACACTTCCCCTTTTTCCGGAGTGAATTTGATCGCATTCGAAACAAGGTTACGAAGCACCAGGTTCATCATATCCTTGTCGGCATAAATGTATACGGTATCTTCAATTTTACTTTTTACATAAATATTTTTTGTTTCCGCCTGCAGCCGGAGCAGCTGTTTTACTTCGTCTATCAACGGCGCCACTTCTATCAACTCCATATTTACACTATACCCCGTCATCTGGCTTTTTGCCCATTGCAAAAGATTTTCCATCAGGCCCGTAGTATAGTTGAGGTCACTGATAATATCCGGCACCAATACTTTTATTTCTTCTCCGGGTAAATCATACGTTGCAATGCTTTTAAAAAGATTGCGAAGACTGTAGATCGGAGTTTTCAGATCGTGTGAGATGATGGAAAAAAGCCGGTCTTTTAACGCATTCAGTTCTGTAAGTTCTGTGGTCTTATTTTCCAGTTGCATCGCTTTCTGGTGGATCATTTCTTTTTGCTGTGCATTACGAAGATGGCTTTCCTTTAATTTTTTATTGCGCCAAAGCATTCGTCTTTCATAACCTGAATTTTCTCTTTTGATCATGAACAATCCTACAAAAATGAATATGATGGCCAGCAGGTGATTGAAGAAATAGAAACCAAAATTGATCTCCGCCATTTTGTATTCATAATCTTTTACAATAATGTATGTAAAAAAATAACAGGCCGCGGATAGAAAAAAAGCGATGAACACAGAACGGATCTTTTGCAGAAAAAATACGGAGAGTACACCGTACAGGATGAAGAACAATTCGATCCCTACATCAATATTGCCTACATAGACCAGGGCGGTGGTCAGCGGGTAAAAAATAAAATAAATGAGCATCGCAGGCTCATACTTCCGGTAATGGTTGCAGGCGAGTACCGTAAGGCTGATGGCTGCCGGCGATGTGGCTACAACCCAAGCCAGTGGGGGCAGGTAACCGTCACCAGCCAACGCTGCCAGCGGTATGATGATGCCCGTGAGAAATCCGAGAAAATTCAGTTGATTGAAGATATACAGCTTACGTATCGTGAGCACATTCAGCCCGGGATGCACACCGATATGCATGATCATTGTACGCATTTTCCTCAACCCTTTAAAAAGAAACATATACAGTTATTTTACCATTACTCAGGCATTCGCCCTGATTTTCATAGTTGATAACTGATAAGAGAATTTCTCATGCAGAAGGTGAGGACCGGGAGTAACCCATAAACGAGATACGATTACTCAGGGTTCTATAACGGCAAAAATTATTTTTTAGTATCTCTAACGGTAATGTTTAAACGCTGTTTGCTCTTGTTGAATACCATGTTGCCTTTGTCAATCCCCTTTCGCATTTCTTTTTGTGTTTCTTCCGGCAATGCGATCACTTCCATACACTCCGCACTGCAACATCCGTTGAATGATTCCTTGCATTCATCACATTGGATGAACAACAGATGACAACCTTCATTCAGGCAATTAGTATGTGTATCAGCCGGTTTGCCGCACTGGTGGCACTTAGCGATGATCTCATCTGTAATGCGCTCTCCCAGCCTGTCGTCAAAAACAAAATTCTTTCCATGGAATTTATTGGGTAATGCCTCTGTCTTTATCTTATTAGCATAATTGATGATCCCACCTTCCAGGTGAAATACATTCTTGAACCCACGGTGAAGCATATACGCACTTGCCTTTTCGCATCGGATACCTCCAGTGCAATACATGATGATATTTTTATCTTTCTGCCCCTCCAGCATTTCGGCGGCCATTGGCAATTGTTCACGGAAAGTATCACTAGGTATCTCGATGGCATTTTCAAAATGTCCTACTTCATATTCGTAATGGTTGCGCATATCCACCACGATCGTATCCTTATCATCCGTAAGTTTGTTGAACTCATCCGCATTCACATAACGGCCTTTGTTGGCCATATCAAATTCCGGATCGGTAATCCCATCGGCAACAATCTTCGGGCGTACTTTTATTTTTAATACCCAGAATGATTTTCCATCATCATCTACCGCGATGTTCAGGCGCAATCCATTCAACGGAGCGAAAGAATATAAAAAAGATCTGAAGGCTTCGAAATTCTTTTCAGGTACGCTCACCTGCGCATTGATCCCTTCGGAAGCAATGTATACCCTTCCGAAAACGCCGATCCCGTTGAGCCCTTTGTACAATTCATCCCTGAATACAACAGGATCTTCAATAAAAAAATAGTGGTAAAATGAAACCGTGGTACGTGGTTCGGTTTCTTCGTACAGGCGTTTTTTCAGCTCCGCCTGGGAAAGCTTGTTGTACAATGCGGCCATGTTTAATTTAATTTGATCCCGCAGGGCGGGAAACCTTATTAAGATTGGATGCTTGCAGGGCAAACCAAATTTTTACGGCGCAAAAGTAAGGTAAAATCCATTAGAACAGTCATTGCAAGGCACGAAGCAATGACCGTTCTGACTAAAAACCTATTTCGAGCGTACTCCTACCCGCTCTTCCTCCAGAACCTCCACTCTTGATCGCACCGCCAATCAAACCGCCGGTGCCCAGCCTCAGTCCCATTACGGGTTCTTTGCCAGGTTCATAACCGATGATATAATCAAGGCGGAAGATTTTGAGGATATTCTCAAGGCCGGCAAAAACTTCGATATAATTGTTGCCTTTATCTACATACAATGCATTGGCACCTGCCACCAGGTTCCAGTTCAGCCGTTTGAATAAAGGTATCTTGTTGGTGAGCAAACCGTTGAAATGATGTTCAAGAAATGCGTAACTATAAAAAGAAGTATTGGTGCTCAACCCATAATGACGTGCCAACTGAAAACCGTTGACATATTCAGCGTTCCTGCCAAAATCGCTGCGGGAGAATGCTGTATTGAAATGCTGATAATCCTGGAAGAATATGCTCTTCGTATTCAGGAATCCGCCCGTTCCTATCTTATACTTAAGCGTTCCAAATAACTTGAAATTCTTATCATCGTTGATGGCAAATTTCCACTGATCAAAATCCACATCGCTGCCCAACACATCCTTGATCCCTTTGCGGTAACCAAAACTGAAGGTTGGGTATTTGGAACCGATCGACATTTTGCTATAAGGAAACTGGATATAACGTTGGCCTGGTTTGAAGCTGATGTCGAAACCCAATATCACTGCCTGATGGCGGGTAAATTGTGCCGGCAGTCGAAGGATAGGATAATTGGGCTCGATATGGTTAGAATCTTTTTTCGAAATGGTAAAATCGGTCGTGTTGTTTAAGGGTATCCTGTCTTCATACAGTGCATTAATGCTGAAGCGGAGCCCGCTCTCATAACGCCTGCTATAGCCGATCGTACCAAAATAATTTTCGTAGGTCTTCAGGAAATTATTTCCCCACAACAAAGACGAAATGGAATTGGACAGTACCGAGTAGCTGCTTTCCTTAAAGAAATTGCTAACGCGTTTTCCCCCCGCAATCGTCCAGCTGAATTGCCTGATCTTCTGACCGGCATCGTAATCTCTTGTCCGCAGTGTGATGCGTGCTGATGGATTAAAATGAGTATTACTGAATCCGTACCGGAATGTGGGTTCTATACTCAGGTTACTTTTCCATTTCGAAATATTTTTCTGGAAATAAGGATTGACATTTACCACCAGGCCCTCTGCAAAATTATATTCCAATGTTTTAATAAGCGGATCCAGCCCGTAGCTGTAGCTATTGGTACGGCTGTAATGGCGGCGGTTGATCCCTTTCCAGAATGGATCCAGTAGTTTGATCCTGCCTTGTTTTTTATTCAGTGAATCAACAGATCGTTGAGACAAAATGGAATCTTTGGTATTCTGGTATATACTATCCTTCAGCGCATAATCCTTCTTTTCTTCCCGTTCCAGTGGCACCGGGCGTATGCTGTCCCAATATTCCTTCGGACGTTTATTTACGGCAGTATCATATTTAATCACCACACGATCAAAGAATTTTTTATCAAAGGATGGATTGATATTGTAATTGGAATAAACAGTGAGAAAGTTTCCGATCGCATCAATACCAAATTGTTTGAAATTAAAATGAATGAGCTGATTTTTCACCCTCCAGGTATCATTACTAACGGGAACGTGTAGCTGCGTTATCTGCAATGAGTCCATGATCTCCAGCTGCGATGATTTGGTGAGCAACAGATCGAAACTATGTATCCTCCAATCGTTATCGGTGATGTTGATGATGCCCGAAAACAGTGGCTCGTACGATCTCCGTGGTGTTACCCGGATCACATTCACCGCTTTTCCATCTTCCCAGAAATTACCCAGGAATTTGTATTTGTAAAAACCGATGGCGCCATCCGAGATCGGCGAAACAAATCCACGCGGATTAAATGCGGTAGAAAATACCGTTACATTATTGTTATATAAACTGATGAAGGTCGGGAAGGTAAACCCGAAGCTGCCACTGCCACTTACACGGCTGCTGGTAACTTCCATCTTGAATTTATCAGGCTGTTGGGAATATACTTTGGATACCGATTCTGATAGATACATGATGCCTTTACCGGTAGAATCAAGCCCGATATCTTTCCTGTCTTCATCAGGAATTTTTTGACCGAAGATCTTCTTTGGAAGTGTGCGGAGTTTGATGATGTCTTTGCTGTAAAGATCAAGCGTGAATGCCTTTACCTGATTTTGATAGAAAGTTCTTTTTTTGATCGCATTCCGGATGATCTCGTACGCCGGGTCTTCACCGCCGCTTTTAACCGTTACGTCCTGAAGCGTAAGCTTTTGTTCGGAAAGAATGAAAGTTACTTCGTTATCTGCTTTATTTACCGTGATCTTTTTTTCCTGGCTGGCATAACCGATGTGCTGACAAACGATGGTATAAGTTCCTTCGGGAACCGAGAAAGAAAATTTACCCTTATCATTGGCGCTTGCGCCAACAGAACCTCCTTTGATGGTAATAGATGAGAACGCCAGCAGGTCGCCTTTGTCGTTGAAGACCGTTCCGGTTATTTTTTGGGAAAATGCTGCATTACTAAATAGGGTTATTAAAAATAACGGGAATAATACTCTCATATACGTGTTTAGGTTGAAACGAATATAGGATGATAATAGTTACAGGAAAGCCATTTTTTTACGAGTGCTTTATTTTAGTATTCAGGTTGTCACAATTCTACCACTCAGGATTTCAACACCACCCCAAATTCATATTTACTTTGTTCTTAAAAAAGAACCAGTAAGTGCAGCAAAACCCGCTACTAACCCACCGATCAATCCTGTCGCCAAAATCAACAAATATGGGCTGTCCATTTTCATGATGAGCATGGATACTTTGTGCGCCAGTAAATGTCCGTTGCTGTTACTGATTGCAAAACTCATTACCGACCACAGGAGGAAAATAGCCAAAAAGCCTGCCAAAAAGGATTTCCCGCTGCTCATGTTGAAGATAAGTGCCACAATAAAAGCCGCTATCGCGATCGTCCACCAGGGCATATACAGACAAGTTGCGAAACTGAGTAAGGCGATGAGCAATATGGAGGAGAGGAATTTCATTGAGTTTAGAGTTTAGGGGTTAGAGTTTAGGGCGTTTAGATGGTTTAGAAGAGTTTAGATGGTTTAGAAAGTTGAGATTGTTGAGGATGATTAAAATATTCATACCGCTTTCCATTATTAATAATTAATTATTAATTATTAAAAGTCAGCTTCCCTTTCACTTTCGGATTTTTCACTTCTTCTTTCGTCATCATCCAAAGCGGGTAATATTTTCCTTCGGCCCATTGATCTACAAAATTATCGTAGAAACGGCTGCCAGGGTTACCACTTTGGCCGCCGGGATAAACGCCATAAGCCTCGGTTTTTGCCGTAAGGCTCACCACCATTCTCCAGCTCGGACCATGATTGCTGCGGTTAGCATTGATGGCATGTGAGCCACCGGCTGTCTTTATATTCAATCGGCTGAACTGCGGAATAAATCCAAGATGACGGATGCCCACCCCATTATATTTTTCCCAATCAAGGCGACCATCGGCTTCGATCGTTTTAAGATCTATCACTGCTTTTTTAAATGCGGCCGTAATATCATCTGGCAAAGTTTCCACTTGTGTCGTGGAGATATCGTCTAAAAATTTAAAAGCCGAATCTTTCAGCAAAGCCTCCGCCAGCGTGCTTTCATGAGGCCTCATGATCACTTTGGGGGCTTTTGCATATTCGTCATTGAAAACAGTATCTTCAAAATGCTGCCAGGTCACTTCAAATACGGTGGCTCCTTTTGCTCCTATATCGTCCTGCAGGTTCCAGTTTTTTAATAATTCAAAATATCTGGTTTCATCTGCATTGAAACTCCCGGTCTGAATATTTTTAAGGATCAATGGCATTACTGTTGCGGCAAAACCATCAAAATTATCCGTCTGCAGCTTCATCATTGATTCCGGAGAAAATTTAGCCGAATCGCTCAAACGCTTGTTGATAGTGATCCCGCGGTAAGGCGGATAATCCCTGCCGATATAGTATGGATAGGTTCCATCCACCGGTTTTTGATTGGCGCTGCTTACAAATCCTCTTTCCGGATTGTATTGAAACGGCACTTCATCCTGTGGGATCATACCCTGCCACATATAACTGCTGTCGATTCCCGGCATGATAAAATCACCCTGCCCTTTCCACTTCGCCGGCCAGTCGCCTTGTGTACGGATAGCGATGTCACCGGTTTTGCAGGCGAAGACGCAGTTTTGTCCTGGTGTGTGAAGGTTGGTTACCGCTGCAGAATAATCCGCATAATTTTTTGCTTTGTTGAGTAAAGTAAAAATCTTCAATTCATTACTCGGATCGTGTGCAGTCCAGCGTACCGCATAATATTTATCATTCAGGCTCCTCTTGCCACTGTAACTTTTGTCAAACATCACCGGCCCGAATACAGTGTAGGCAACACTATCGATGAACGGGGCCTTGTCTTTGATCCCGATCGTATCCACTCTGAAAGTAGTCGCACGCCAGCTGCTGTCGAACCAATATTCTTTTCGGCTGTCGTCTTTGAATTTTATTTCATAATAATCACGCACATCACGGCCACCATTGGTAAAGCCGAAAGCCGCATTGTCATTGAACCCGATGATCACACTTGGAGCTCCGGGAAACGTTGCTCCATATGCATTGAACTCCGGCGTTGACAACTGCATCTCATACCAGAGCGATGGAAGGTTTAGGCCAAGATGAGGGTCATTACAAAGGATCGGCGCACCGCTAACCGTTTTAGAACCGCTGACAGCCCAGTTATTACTGCCGTTTTCCGCATCGGCTTTTTGAGTTTCGTTGATGGCTACATCTTTGGAATTAAAATAAATGGAATCTACGCCTGCTGGCGCAACAGGAAATACTTTTTGTTTTTCAAATACTGTTCCTTTCGGAATGATCGGATCCAGAGAGTCTTGTACCGCAGGAAATAATTTTGCGAAATCATCCGCCGAAAAATAACTTTTCGCGTTCGTCATTTCAATATCGTTCTCATGCGAAGCGAGATCATAACTCATATATTTCAGGAACAACGAGGTTTTCAGGTTCGACCACAATTCAGGTTTGTAATTGATGATCTTATACTCCAATGGCAGTGTGCTTTCTGTCAATGAATTGATGTATGCATTTACACCGGCAGTATAAGCATCACATTCCGCCTTTATTTCCGGATCCTTTTCCATTTCCTTTTGGGCGATCTCTGCAGCATATACCATCCCAAGCCGCCGGAATTCGCGGTCGTGCTCCAGGCCTTTTTCTCCAATTATCTCACTCACCCTTCCACCTGCGGCAAATGTCTGCAGTTCCATTTGCCAGAGCCTGAACTTCGCATGGAGATATCCCTGCACGAAATACACATCGTTCGTTTTTTCGGCAAACACATGTGGAACCAGGCGGTCATCGAAATACACTTCCACTTTTCCATTCAATTGTGGAAATTTCAGATCACCCGAAAAATCATGGTCAGTGGCTTCTGCATTCTGCCAGAAACCATGCTGTGGAGAGAAAAAAGAACCGAACACCGGGGCTTTTTGTCCTCCTATCGTCCATTGTTTATTTAATGCGCCAATAAGCAGGCAGGTGATCAGTAATGAAATGATGAAAGGGATCAGTCGCATAGCAATAGTTTGATGAGCCGAAATTAATGTATAATCGCAGATTAAAACATGATTACGCGGATTTCGCAGATTATTTCTTGAATCTAGAACTTAATATTATTTCAGCTACTTTAATAAAGTACATTTTTAAGAATTAATCTGTTAAATCCGCGTAATCATCTTACAATCTCTGATTATTTTTGCAACATGCACGAAACTCTTTCCGAACACACCCGCAACATCCTCGGCCTTCAGCTCCCTACCGATCCGCGTTGGGTAGATCTTGCCGAAATACAACTCAACGAAATTCTTACGGATCATGCCTGGTGCGAACAGAAAGCTGCGCTTACCTGCATTTCATTGATCCAGAAAAATTTTGACAAACAAATGGTAGTGGAAGAATTGTCGCCGATCGTTACAGAAGAATGGGGACATTTCCGGCAGGTGTTGGCAGAATTACACAAGAGAGGATTAGCGCTGGGGAAACCCCGCAAGGATATCTATGTAAACAAACTGATCGCTTTTCAAAAAAAAGATGGCGGGCCGGATGAACGTTTTCTGGATTCGATGCTGATCATGGCATTGATAGAAGCCCGCAGCTGCGAACGTTTCAAGCGTTTAAGCGAAGGAATGGAAGATGAATACATGCGGAAATTCTATCGCCGCTTCATGGAAAGTGAAGCCGGGCATTATACCCTCTTCATTACGCTGGCGGAACATTATATCGATAAAAAAATAGTGCGTAAACGCTGGGCGCAATGGCTTCAATATGAAAAGGAGTTGATGAAGAGTGAAGAGGTTCGTGGTGACCGTATACATTAAATAATTACGGATTAGAAATTAGAAATTACGAATGCTCAGCGCTGAAGTGTATTGGAGAAATATGCTGTTTCCGGATCGAAGTTGATGTAAGGATATTTTTCCTTGAGTGTATTTACTTTTTCGAGATTCTTTTGCAGGAAGCTGCAATGCGCTTCTGACATGGAATTGAATGGTTTGTGGCTTTTGGCCGCATTGATCTCGTTGATGATCTTCATCAATTGCTGTGAAGGTTCATCGATGCAGGCGTTTACAAATTTTTCCCAGACATAATTAGTAGCTGCATAATTCGGATGCACCATATCTTCTGCATAAAAACGATAATCCCGCAGATCGTCGATCACCAGTTCGTAAGCAGGAAAATAACTGACTTGTTCACTGCTGTCTGCCAATTTATGCACGGCATTTATCAGCGTTGCCTTGCTACGATTATTTTCTACAAAACCTTCGCGAAGGTGACGTACAGGGCTAATGGTGAAGATGATTTTCAATCCCGGATTAAATGCCTGCAGTCTCGATAACATTCCTGAAAGTATCTCATCCAGTTCTTCAGAACTCAACAGGCGCCGGTGAAACCACGCCGATGGAGCTTTGTGGTTGTTAGCTGCAACAGTACCCGGATTAGCATTGGATGCTTCATCCGTAAGGATATACACCCACGCCGAACCAAGCGTGATCAGCAATACATCTGCTGCCTTGAGATAATGATGCGCTGCTTCTGTACTGGCATTGATCTTTTGAACAGCCGTTTCTTTTACCGGTGAAGAAAACCTGCTGTGGTGCTGCCAGCTATGAAAACCTTCATTCAGGAAAAACAATTCTTCTCCTGATATTTTTTTATTGCTGATATAATTATCGATGGCTTCGGCAACACTTACCGGATTAAACAATATTCCATTAGGGTTCTGCATCACGCTGAACTTATGCGCCATTAATTTTTCCCCGATATTTTCGGTAAAGCAGCTCCCTATCAGCATCAGTTGCTGATGATGGCAGATCTTACTGATCAAAGGTTTGGGAGTAAATTCTAAATGGAAATCCATATTTTTTTTACACGAATTGAAACGAATTACACAAATTAGCGAAGAAGATATCGCGAAGAGTAAAGTTCTGTAATCTTCGCTGATTCCTGCAATTCGCTCTGATTCGTGTAATAATTTTAGATAAATATTGAAGAGGCCATCCTGCTGCTCTCTTTCAATGCCTCCATGTCGAGTGCAGGTAGCATTTGTTTTTGTTCAAAATAAGGGATCATCAGTTCTGTATCCATATTACCTACCAATACATCATCCGCCATCGGGCATCCCCCAATGCCTTTCAATGCACCATCAAAACGCAGGCAACCTGCTTCCACAGCGGCATCCAGCTTTTCTTTCCAGTTGATGGCTGTTGAATGAAGATGCACCCCTATTTCTGTTTCGGGTAATGCGTTAATTAGATAAGCTGTCATTTTTTTCACCTGATCAGCAGTTGCAACTCCGACTGTATCTGCCAGCGAAATTATTTTAATATCAATTGCTGCCATTTTATTTACCCATTCAAATACCAGCTCTTCATCATAACGATCGCCATACGGATTGCCAAAACCCATGGAAATATACACTACCAGTTCTTTTTTATTCTTGATACAAAGCGTCTGGATATCTTCCACCCTCGCCATCGATTCTTCGATCGTTGAATTGGTATTCCTGCGCTGAAAAGTTGGTGAAACAGAAAAAGGAAAACCCAAATAACTGATCTCATCAAACATCACTGCATCCTGAGCGCCCCTTTCATTGGCCACTATGGTCAACAGTTTTGTGCGGCTATCCGTAAGCGTTAGTTTGCTGATGACTTCTTTAGTATCGGCCATTTGAGGTATCGCTTTTGGTGATACGAAACTACCGGCATCCAATGTATCGAAACCAACTTTCAGTAATTGATTGATATAAGCGATCTTTTTTTCCGTAGGAATAAAATGAGCCCAGCCTTGCATAGCGTCGCGTGGGCATTCGATCAGCTTGAGGGGGTTGTTGTTCATCTTACAAAGGTAGGGAGAGAAATGTTATGGAAAGTTGTGGGTGACGGGTGACGGGTTTATTGATAGTTGGCGAAGGTCGAAGAGAAAACTTCGCTAACTATAAGATAATCCGCAACCCGCAACCCGTCACTAAATGCAGCGATATCAAAGTGAGGATGCGTAATTACCAGCAACTCAGCAAAGGCAAAAAAGCTGTTGGTAAAAACGTCAGTAAGATCAATCCATTTTTAACCTCTCTGGCGAACAGCTTCGTATAATATCATACCGGCTGCCACCGAAACGTTGAGGCTTTCAAAGTCGCCTGGCATCGGTATCTGGAATTGTTCATCACAGATCTTCAATAATGTAGGATAAATACCATGTTCTTCACCGCCCATTACAATAGCCGCAGGTACGGTGAAATCAACATCCTGGCATTTTTTAGTGGCTTTCATTTCACTGGCGTACACCAGGATACCATTCATGTGCAGGTCATCTACTGCTTTCATGAGGCTGCCGACGCGGCATACAGCCAGTTGCTCCAGTGCACCGGCAGAAGTAAGTATCGCATCTTCATTAAGCGCGCCTACACCTTTGTCGGGAATGATCAGGGCATGAACGCCCATCGCATAAGCGCTACGGGCTATACCGCCTATGTTGCGGATATCGGTGATGCCATCCAGGATCAGCAGCAGCGGAGTTTTTCCTTCCTCTACAATAAATGAAATGACGGATTGCAGGTCCTGGTATTGTATCTTGGAAATTTGTGCGATACAACCTTCATGGTTACTAACGTTGAAATTATTGAGTTTTTCTACCGGTACTTTGTTGATCGGCACAAGATGATCGGCAGCCAGCTTTTTGATCTGGTCGATGATCTCGCCATGTACTGTTGCCTGCAGATAAATGCGTTCCAGTTGTTTGCCTTCCTGCATCGCTTTAATGACCGCGGCACGGCCAACGATCAATGTATTCTTTTTGGGACGATGATGTTGATGTCTGAAATTTTTCACTGGGCAAAACTACGATAATTAATAATGAATAATTAATAATGAATAATTGTTGTCATTCGATCAGCAGAGTTGTCAGATCAAAGTCAAGATCAGATTCCCATTATTAATTATTCACTATTAATTATTAATTTACTTCATGCAATCGAACAAAATCAACCCCATCATCACCGGTGCTACCGGCATGGTTGGCGAAGGCGTGCTTCATGTCTGTCTTCAGCATCCTGATGTGGGATCCGTATTGGTCATCAACCGAAAGCCTTGCGGAGTAAGCCATCCGAAGCTGAAAGAGATCATCCACAGCGATTTTTTTGATCTGTCGCCGATCAGGGATCAATTGGCTGGTTACAATGCCTGTTATTTTTGCCTCGGTGTAACATCCGTAGGAAAGAATGAAACGGACTATACCAGGTTTACCTACACGCTTACGATGCATATGGCTGTTCTGCTTGCAGAGATAAGCCCTGAAATGACCTTCTGTTATGTATCGGGGGCAGGTACGGATACCAGCGAAAAAGGCCGCCTGATGTGGGCCCGGGTAAAAGGCAAAACCGAAAATGATCTGGCCGCACTTCCTTTCCGCCAGGTGTTTGCCTTCAGGCCTGGCATCATACAACCGATGAAAGGTTTGAAAAATGCGCATAAATTTTACGCTTTCTTTGGCTGGTTATTTTTTATCCTTAAAAAAATAAACCGCTACAGTTATTGCAAACTGGAAGAGATCGGCCGGGCAATGATACGCAGTGTGGCCTTGCCGGAAAAAAGGAAGATCCTAGAAGTGAAAGACATCGTAGTGAATGGTGAATAGTCAATGGCCAAACCTTCGAATGCTATTTTTGTCCTCACGCATTTTCTGACAGAAATACCTCTCGGTGATTATAATGGACTTCGAAGATTTCACCATTGACTATTCACCATTGACAAAAAAATCCCGCTACAAGAGCGGGATTTTTTATATGTTCCATTCAGCTTATTTCAAACCAAATGCTTTCTTCACTTCCTTCACTGCATCCAGTTTTTCCCAGGTAAACAGTTCCACTTTTTTCTTCATCACTTTACCATCAGGAGAAACGAATGATTTTTCAACCACTTCGTTCTTGCGGCCCATGTGCCCGTATGCTGCGGTTTCGCTGTACATCGGATTACGCAGTTTAAGGCGTTGCTCGATGAAGTAAGGGCGCATATCGAAGCAAGGCATTTTCATGATCTTCTCAGCGATCTGTCCGTCGGTCAAGTCAACTTTTGCGGTACCATAAGTAACCACGTTGATGCTGGTTGGTTTTGCTACACCGATAGCGTAGGAAACCTGTACCAGTACTTCGTCTGCAAGGCCTGCTGCAACAAGGTTCTTAGCGATATGGCGTGTTGCATAAGCAGCAGAACGATCCACTTTGCTCGGATCTTTACCGCTGAAGGCGCCACCACCGTGAGCTCCTTTACCACCATAAGTATCAACGATGATCTTACGGCCGGTCAATCCTGTATCACCATGCGGGCCACCGATCACGAACTTACCGGTCGGGTTGATATGATAAACGATCTTGCTGTTGAACAAATGAGCATACTGAGGGTATTTCGCTTTCACCCTAGGTATAACGATGTTGATGATATCTTTTTTGATCTTTGCCAGCATCACATCATCCTTACCAAAATCATCGTGCTGTGTAGATACTACGATCGCATCGATCCTGATCGGCTGGTTGTTGTCGTTGTATTCCAATGTCACCTGGCTTTTCGCATCCGGGCGAAGATATTTGATCTGTTTATTCTCCCTGCGCACTGCAGCCAGTTCGATCAGTATATCGTGAGAAAGCGCCAACGCTAATGGCATATGGTTTTCAGTTTCGCTGGTAGCGTAACCGAACATCATACCCTGATCACCTGCGCCTTGTTCTTCTTTTTTCTTGCGATCAACACCCTGGTTGATATCGCTGCTTTGTTCGTGAATAGCAGAAAGGATACCGCATGAATTCGCTTCAAACATGTATTCGCTTTTGGTATAACCGATCTTACGGATCACACCCCTTGCTATTTCCTGAACATCCAGGTAAGCCTTACTTTTTACTTCGCCGGCCAATACCACCTGCCCGGTTGTAACGAGAGTTTCACACGCAACTTTACTCGTTGGGTCAAAAGCTAAAAAATTATCTATGAGCGCATCACTGATCTGATCCGCAACTTTATCCGGGTGGCCTTCACTAACCGACTCTGATGTAAATAAGTAGGGCATAATATTTATTATTTTTTTGAGATTGCAAAGATAAGGGTGTAGTGTTTAAACAACAAAGTCCCTTAATAGATATTAAAGGACTTTGTAAACTATTTTTCAACACTTAAGGTATTTTGGAATAGATGATCACCATCCGCATTTTCTTCGTTTTGTCAGGATGCGAACCACTTGCGAGCCTTACCCTTCCGTTGGCGATGAGATTATAGTATGGAATTATTTCAGCCGAGTATTGCGGATATATTAGGCTGTAAGGCGCCCACATACGCATCGGGTAATTCGGTGTCTGCTTCGTAACGATCTGCTGCACATACCTTGTTACGTTGATATTGTAATAGCCGATCTTATTACCCAATCCATCTGGCTTATATTTCAGATTACCTCCGTAGTTGGTTGGATCTACTCCCGATAGCGGGAAGAACGGATAGCCCGTTTTAAAATCCGGATCGTATGGCGAAGACGGGTTAAGGTCGTGATAAACCGGTTTCCATTTGTCACCACCAGCCGCCGAAGTATCTTTCAGGTCTACATACAGATAATCCGGAGGTGGAAATAATGCATCCGTTGTCGGGCTTGCCAGGTTTGGAACGCTTTCGATCAGGATTGCTGCCCTGTGTATGATCTGGTTTGGACGTGTACCCAGAGCCGGTATCGACAAATTAGCATAAGTACCAGGACCGGATGTTTGTAAGAATAAATAATCAGATAAACCTGTTGCAGATGGAGTGCCCGTGCGGTCACGAACGATACCATTGCCTGTGGATGAAGGTTGCCCGTAAACAGTGATCGTCGGATAAAGTGCAAAGCTTGCGTAAGTGGTATCCGGACGGGCTGTCTTCTTTTTACGGTAATGTATTTCCAGTCTTGTCTTGGCATCCGTAAGGCTCACATACACAAATGCGTTTCCGGTACCGCCTGCTTTCCTGGTGATGGCAAAACCATTGTATGCTTTTCTGAAAAGGGAATCATTATGGAATGCTCCAATAGCAGATGAGTCGTTATTATATAGGTTATTGATAAATGCAGGGTCTGTGATCTTGATCCTGATCTGGTTGGTCACAGAATCTTTATCATGCGCAAATTTCACCTGGTTCTTGATAGAAGGGATATCAAGCGTTACACTTCCCAAAACCGAACCGAGGGTAGTAGGCTGAAAACCTACATTACGCTCTACTCCTACCGAATCCCTGAATTTATCATCGTACAATTGCCTTACTTCCAATTGAAGCGGTGTCAGTGTGTCTCCATAATAGCCGGTGTAAGCCAGGCACATGAAAATTGAATCTACCCCTACACTATCAAAAGGCAAGGTCGGGCCAGGGCCACCTCCCGGGTTACGGGTAGTATCGCCGGCTGCGCCGAAATAGAAAGGATAAAAAGAAGGTTTCAGTTGAAAATAAATAGCAGCGTCAGACTTACCAAACAAAGGATCAGTCTCGATATGCCCTACTGCATGTGTTTCGTTGTAAAGCACTTTGGTAGTATCCGGCAAAAAATAACCTTGCGTTGTGGTGATATCCAGTGTATCAGCAAAAGTGGTGATATTGTCCACTTCCGGTATCAAATCCTGCCCGAGTGTAGTAGTATCTAATTTGGTACAGCTGAAAATAAAAACAAAGAGAGCTCCAACAAAAGCAATTGGTAAAAGTCTTTTACGCACAGGTAGAATTTTTATAAGAATAGTAGTGATAATTATCTATTTGGAAAGGTCGGTATATAATTGTAAATAGTCTGTTAAATCACTTTCCGCATCAAACTTCAACACCTTCTTACCTTTCACTTTAGAAAATTCTTCTACCAGTTTTTTATCGATCTTTTCAGCGCCGAATGTGATGGCATCAGCATAGGTGGCACCCGCCCTGAATATCGCCGTATTGTTATTATCTTTCAATACATCATGCTCTTTCTTGGTGACCGAATCGTTGATGGTTGCCAGTTGAAGGAAATCTGCGCCCAGCTTTTCTTTAAAAGTATTCTGCCCGATGGTGAACACCACTTTGCTATGATTGAATACGGGTTCTTTTTTATACGCCGTTTTGATGAACATAGGGATCAAGCCTGTCATCCAGCCACTGCAATGAATGATATCCGGCGGCCAGCCAAATTTCTTCACCGTTTCCAGGGCACCTTTGCAAAACAATACCGTTCTCAGGCCGTTGTCGTCAAACCAGTTGTCTGACTCATCGGTAAAGATGGATTTACGTTTGAAATAATCTTCATTGTCAAGGAAATAAACCTGCAATCTTGCATTTGGCAGGGAAGCTACTTTGATCACCAGCGGGTAATCGTCGTTATCGATGGATACATTGATGCCTGAAAGGCGAACCACTTCATGAAGACGGTGCCTTCTTTCATTGATCACGCCAAAACGCGGCATGATGCACCTAACTTCCATATTATTGTCATTGGATAGAACCGCGAGTTTATTTACAACTTCCGCAAACTCCGTCAGTTCTAAATAAGGCGACATTTCATTGGCAATAAATAAAATTCTTTTCTTTGTAGACATTTGTACTAAGTTAGATGCTGAATTGTACCTTTTTTTTACAAAGGTGTGCAAAAGTACTGATTTTTATTGAAATATAGAACAGGATGGCATTTCGGGGGGTAGTCTACTCATCGGGTAGTCTACCCTGCGGAAGACTACCCCAACATTTCACCACCTTTACAACCAATACATGATACTGATAAAAACCATCCGGCAACTTACAGAAACCCTTGGCGAATACCGCAGGCAAGGGCTTTCCATCGGTTTTGTCCCAACCATGGGAGCACTTCACCAGGGACATATCTCATTGATAAACAAGTGCGAACAAACCGATCCTATCTGCGTCTGCAGCATTTTTGTCAACCCCACACAGTTCAATAACCCGGCGGATTTTGAAAAATACCCGATCACTATCGAAAAAGATATCGACCTGCTCGAAGCCGCCGGGTGCGATATTTTATTCCTCCCGGATGTTGCTGAAATGTATCCTCCCGATGATGTTACGCAACACTAC